>Ga0075424_100000131_pt1 | contig 47984 bp, 38 predicted proteins | sample SoiMethybrSBSTD3_FD_75301 | JGI IMG/M metagenome (GOLD analysis project Ga0075424, IMG submission 75301) | Bulk soil microbial communities from a Populus tree surrounding site in Tennessee, USA - Soil MetaG P. TD hybrid SBSTD3 | ecosystem: Environmental > Terrestrial > Soil > Tree plantation...
TGGCGCTCCTGCGGCGTCATCGACGAGATGATCGCTTCGACCCGCGCGAGCTGCTTGTCGTCGGGCCGGTTCTGCGCCAGCTCTTTCAATCCGCCGAGGCCGGGAATCATCCCCAGCACGCTCTCGAGCGGGCCCATGCGCTTGATCGTGCGCAGCTGTTTGGCGAAGTCGTCCAACGAAAACTGATTCTTGCGAAGCCGCTCTTCCAGCTTCTCGGCCTCGCCCTCCTCCATTGCCTGTTCGGCCTTCTCGATGAGCGAGAGGACGTCGCCCATGCCGAGCATGCGCGACACGATCCGATCGGGATGAAAGAGCTCGAGGTCTTCGATGCGCTCGCCGCTGCCGACAAACGCGATCGGCACGCCGACCACCGATACCACCGACAGCGCCGCGCCGCCGCGTGCATCGCCATCGAGCTTGGTGAGCACCACGCCGGTGACGCCGACGCGGCGATTGAATTCGCCGGCGCTCTTGATGGCATCCTGGCCGGTCATCGCATCGGCGACATACAGGAGATCCGACGGATGCACGGCATCCTTGATCGCCTGCAGCTCGGTCATCAGATCGTCGTCAATGTGCAGTCGCCCCGCGGTGTCGACGATCACCGTGTCGAATCCCTTGGCCTTGGCTTCGGCCAATGCCCCTGATGCACGCGCAACCGGGTCCATCGTCTCGGGCGCATACACGCGAACGTTGGCCTGCTCGCCCACGACCGAGAGCTGCTGAATGGCCGCGGGACGACGAACGTCGGTCGAGACCATCAACGGATGCCGGCCTTGCCGCGTCAGCCAGTGTCCGAGCTTGCCCGATGTCGTGGTCTTGCCCGATCCCTGAAGGCCGAGGAGCAGGACGACGCGAGGAGTCGATGCCTGTTTCTGGAGTCCACCTTCCGCGTCGCCGAAGAGCGCGAGCAGCTCGTCGCGAACGATCTTGACGACCTGCTGAACCGGACTGAGGCTCTTGAGAACCGTCTGGTCGGTCGCCTTGTCGCGAACGCGATCGATGAAGGCCTTGACAACCGCCAGATTGACGTCGGCTTCGAGCAGCGCGAGACGGATCTCGCTCAGCGCATTCTCGATGTGCGCATCGGTCAGCCGGACCTCGCCGCGGAGGCCTTTGAACGCATCCTGAATCCGGTTGCTGATGGATTCGAACATGGGTGAACTGGCTTATCGGGTCTCGATCGGACGCGCCAGAGCCGACGCGCGCAAACCCTTATCTTATGGCAGCTTGACAGTTGCTGGCAAGGCGGAGCGGCTATAATTGGCGCAAATGACAAGCCGCCTCCATCGCCTCATCCTCATCGGCCTCGCCCTCGTCGCGACGCTCGCCCTCGCATCGCGAGCGCTTCTCGCGCAGAACCTCGGCACCATCGGCACGGGCGCGGCTGGAGAATCGACGGCGCAAGGACGCGGCGGCACGCCGAGCGGGCCGGCGCCCCGGCTCCCGAACGGTCACCCTGATTTCAGCGGCGTGTGGGATCACGCCTACGTGCCCGACATGACGCTGTCGAACGCTCGCGGCGGCCTTCAGAAGGGTCCCGGCGAGCTCCCGTTCACGCCTGCAGGGCTCGAGAACTTCAAGAGTTACAACCCCGAACGCGACGGCGACTACACCGGCATGTGCATGCCCTTCGGCCTGGTGCGTTCGGTGAACGCACCGTATCCGTTCCAGATCATGCAGAACGACAAGTACGTCGCCATCCTCTTCGAGCAGAGCACGTGGTTCCATGTCGTGCCCTTCAAGGCCGCGCATTCGAAGGAGCCGAACCCGACCTGGTTCGGCGAGTCGATCGCCAAGTGGGACGGTGACGCGCTGGTGATCGATACCGTCGGCTTCAACGGCTTCACACGGCTCGACACCATCGGCCACCCGCACAGCGACAAGCTGCACCTCGTGCAGACGCTGAAGCGCGCCGATGCCGGGCGCATCACCTACACCATGACGATCGACGATCCGGTCTACTACTCCAAGCCGTGGACCAACGAGCGCACGTTCACGGTGGCCAAGGGCGATCTGCTCGAGTACTCGTGCGAGGAGAACAACAAGTCGCTGTGGGAAGGCCGCATCAAGCTGTGGCTGCCACCGGGAACTTCGCAGCCGCGGAAATAAGTGGAAAAGTAGAAAGTGGAAAAGTGGAAAAGTGAAAGTGCTTACTTTCCACTTCCCAACGTAACGACTTTCACTTTTCCACTTTCCACTTTTCCACTTTTCCACTTTTCCACTTATGTCCGACGATCCTCTCCAGCTGAAAGCCTCGACCATCGGCATCCCGGTGGCGCGGCGCCATATTTTTCTCTGCGCCGAGCAGACCAAGCCGAAGTGCTGCGACATGGAGCGCGGCGTGGCGGCGTGGGAGTTTCTCAAGCGTCGATTGAAGGAGCTCGGTCTGTCGGAGCAAGGCGGCATCCTGCGCAGCAAAGCCAATTGCTTGCGCATCTGCGAAGGCGGTCCGATCGCGGTGGTCTATCCGGAGGGTGCGTGGTATCGCGAGTGCGATCCGCCCGCGCTCGAGCGGATCATCCAGGAACACCTGATAGGCGGGCGGGTGGTTCAGGATCTGCTGATCGCCGAACACCCGTTGTCGTAGGTAGGCTCGAACGAAGTGACTTCAGCCGCGCCGATGGGCATGCCGTCGCTCGACGGGCACACGCGCACGGTCGGCGCGACGTTCACGATTGCGTCCGTCGACGATGACGGTGAGATTCCCGAGCCGTCGAAGCCCCTCCTCGAGATGCGCGTTGTGGCTGCGGATGACCAGGCGGCCATCTCTCAGCAACCTATGTGATCTCACGATCGCATCAGCGAGCTCACCCAAGCTGGAGACTGCGGTCCTCGATCGCCACAATCGCCTGAACGCCTCGGGCTCGGAAATCTGCAGGCACCGCATGAGGATTCTCTTCGCCTGCTCGATGTCGTTTCGAATGGTCAGTGCGTGCTGGATATCGGCGCTGTCGGCACGGATCGCTTGAAACTCCCGATAGCGCTCGAGGGCAAGGTCGATGATCGGGGCCAGCCGCGCGGTGTCGGCGGGTGTGACGAGAAGGGCCATGACTCCGGCTTCGCGGGCGCGCGACACGAACTCCGTGGCATCGTGACCAACGAGAAGGATGATCGGTACGGGATGGGTCGCGAAGATCGTTCTGGCAGCGGCGACTCCACCGATTCCGTTGAGTCGCAGGTCGATGATGACTAGATCAGGACTCAGTCCTCGAACCTTCTGGATGGCCTCGCGACGGCTCCTCGCCAGGCCGATCAACTCGTGACCCAAGCTCTCCAGTTGGCCCTTCAGGCGCGCAGAGGCCCCCGGTCTGTCCTGAACGAGAACGATCCGAAGATGTCGAGCCGGCCGTCCCATACGACTGACAAAGCTGTGATCGCCGTGAAGTTTTTGTCGCGGCACGTACCGCTGCGGTCGTCACGACGGATCTCCGATCGGGTCTACGACCGGGGCAATCCATACGAGACCCGCGTGCGATCAACGCGCCCAAAGTGCTATTAGCGCCACCTACTCATCGGACTTTCGCTCAATAACGATGCGCTCCACTGCGGGTCAACGGTCAAGACGCCTGCTCAGAGGAACCAGCTAGATCAAACGATATTCCCGCGTATCTGCCAGGCCGTCACAGCATCGAAAAGAGGCGTCACGCCTCGCGGCTGTGGGTTGCACGAGCGGGACTAATACCGGTACGTCCGTGCAAAACGTGCAGAGGTTGGCTCAGGTTTTTACCTGACGGCACGCTGCTTGCGAACCGCGTCGGTCAGACGGCTTCGTCTAAGGCCGCAGCTTCTACGGAAACCTCCCCCAGCGTTCGCCGGTAGGCCGATCTCGCCTGGAGATAGACGAAGGATTCGAATTCGCACGGTCGGGCGTGTGTTCTCCGTTTGCCGCACACGCTCGCGGGAACGAAACCTGGAACGAAGGGGTCAAGGAATGCCATTGTGGGGTCGCGACGTTCACATACTTGGTAGAGCGTTGGCTGCCGCTCTCGTGGTGTTGGGTTGCGCGCAGGCAGTGGATGCCGCCACTTACTACGTGGACAACGCCGCCGGTTCCGACGGGAATAGCGGGACGTCGACGTCCGCTCCGTGGCAGTCGCTCGGGAAAGTGAACAGCGTCACGTTCCAGCCGGGCGACGTGGTCAACTTCAAGCGCGGAGGGACGTGGACGGGTACGCTGACGATATCCAGCAGCGGCGTCTCCGGCAATCCAGTCACCTTCCAGGCCTACGGCACCGGGAACGCTCCGCTCCTTCGACGCGCGACCGCCCCGGAGAGCGGCGGGATGACGCGCACCGTCGTGATCAACGGCAGCTGGATCGTTTTTCAGAACTTCCTGATCACCAACGCCCACGAGGCCGGGGTATTCCTGAACACCACGGCCAATCACAACGTGATCCAGAACAACGAAATCACCGCCACGGGTTATGGAACCGCGGTCTACGGGCAGTTCAATCTCGTCACCCAGAATTACGCGCATGACTTGCACATGATTGTCACCAACGCGGGCGGGGGGAACTACGGGGCAGGCTGCTTCTTTTTCCAGCAAGCCGGCAGCGGCGGCAACGAGCTCTCCTACAATCGCGCCATCAATTGCCGAGCGGCCGATCCGTTCTTCGACATCAACGGGAAGTTCGTTGAGATTTTCAACAACGGCGACAACCTCTACGTGCACCATAACTATGCCGAGAACGCCGGCGGCTTCTTCGAGGCAGGAGCGAGTAGCGGCGGAACGGCGGTCAACGTCAGGTTTGCCTACAACGTGTTCGTGAACTCGCACGCCGACGCCGCTCAACCGTCGACGGCGTTTTGTTTCAATCAGGCCAGCTTCACCATCACCGTTTCGAACTTCGTCTTCGACAACAATACCGTCTATCAGCAAACCGGCGACGGCGGCATCTGGAGGCTTTTCGGCTGCACGTCGAACCTGTCGTTCATGACCGTACGCAATAACATCTTCTACAGCGATGCCCAGATCGCGAGCACCGGCAGCTTCACCCACACGAACAATCTCTACAACATGGTGAGCGGCTCGGGTGTCGGGTACAGCCTCGGCTCGGGAGAGCGCACGGGCAATCCGCTGTTCGTCAACATCAGCGTACGCGATCTCACGCTGCAGGCGCTGAGTCCTGCGATCGACGCGGGTACGAGCCTCGGGTATACAGCGGACTTCACGGGCAAGCCGGTGCCTCAGGGTGGAGCCCCCGATATCGGCGCCAACGAATTCGGTGTGATCTCGAGCCAGCTTCCTTTGGCGCCGTCCAACCTGCGCATCGTGGGAAGCAATTAGAAACGACGTCACGGTTCGGCGGCCTGCTTTACCGCGGCCTGCGTCATGGGCAGCACGTGGAACAGGTCGTACGTCAGCTTCCTGAAGTCGCGCTCGTCGGTGCCAGTGAAGAGCCGCTGGAACGCGCCAGACGCCTCGATGACGTCACGATGCACCGGATTGTGATAGATGAGCCATACATCGCGAGGACGCACGACGAGGGATTCAACGAGATGAGCCACGACTCGTCGGAGCACGATGTCATCAAACGAGTGGAACAGATAGATGACGAGCGGCTCGAGCGGAAACACAAGGTCTGCTGCATCCCCGCTCGTCACGGCGATGGCCTTGCACGCCTGCGTTCTGCTTCTGAACGTCCTGCAGTTCTCCGACGCGATCGCGCATAACGCGGGAGAGAGCTCCACGCCAACGATTCGTCTGAAGGGGAACTCCGCAGCAAGAAACAGCGCCTGCCCCTTCCCGGCCCCCAGGTCGAGGAACGTGTAGTCGCCGTAGCCGATGTTCAGCTGCGCGAGCACGCGAGACAGGACGGTGGTATCGGTCGCTTCGTACGCGCTAGCGTGGTCGGCGCTCCGACCGACGACCCCGAGGTCCGCCTTCAGCACGCGATGACGCGTGGAGACGTTGTGCCTTCTGTCCCACCACCAGAGCCTGACCATCTTCGTGATGAAGGGAACGGCCGCCGCGAGCGAACCGCGCACACCGTCGTCGCGCAACCGACTGACGAACCATGCGTAAGACAGACGCCGGTGCATCCAATCCGCCCGTCATGATCACTGTGCCGCATAACCTCATCGCGTCAGAGCCGTATGCCTCATCGCGCCCGTGTCCCGCTCGCTTGTGAGCTCGTTTGCGACGTCATCGCGGTCAGCACGGCCTGATACGCGTTCAGATACCCGGCGCCGACTTCGTGAACCGCGTAGCCGGGCATCGGCGTCGCCGTTGTCTGCAACAAGGACTTGACCTGATCGGGAGTGAGCGAGGGGTTGGCTTCCAGCATCAACGCCACCGTGCCTGATACGTGAGGCGTCGCCATGCTGGTCCCGCTCGCGGCGGCGTAATAGACGGCGTCAGTGCCGATGTTGATCAGATCAACCGCAAAGAACGTGTTGATGTAGATGCCGGTGGCCGTGCGCGCGGCGACGATGTCGACGCCGGGAGCGGTGAGCGTCGGATGATAGAGCGAATCGCCCGCGATTCCTCGGGAGGAAAAGTCAGCCAGCGTTCTGCCGTCCTTCAGCCCGGCAGCGACACAGATCGCCCACGGCGCCACACAGTACGGATTGAGCGTGTTCGTTCCGGGTCCGGAATTCGCGGCCGCCCACACGACCACCATCCCGGCGTCGTGCGCCATGCGGCTCGCCACGTTGATCGGTGCGTCAGGGTTGAATGGGCCGGTCGTGCCCCAACTGTTTGAGATGACCCGAATGTTGTACGCGGCGTGATTCCTCAGCACCCAGTCGAAAGCCTCGAGGCCTGCCAACATCTGCATCACTTCCCCGGCGCCCAGACCAATCAGGTTCCCTCCCACCGCGACGCCTCTATACTTGCCCGCGAGCGCGGCTCCGGTGCCTGCAGCAGTCGACGCCACGTGCGTCCCGTGGCCGCTCGTCGTGTCGGTCTGGGACTGGTTCTCGATAAACGTTCCGTGTCCCAAGCCGACCCAGTCGGACACGACCTTCACGTTCTGGACGACCTTCGAGCCGAAGGTCAGATCCGGGTGCGTCCCATCGATGCCGGAGTCGATGATGGCGATCCCTACTCCCCGGCCGGTGATACCCAGCTGGTTCCAGACCCGGTCAGCCCCAATCAGAGGCACGCTGTCCTTGAGGAAGTACGAGAGCTGACTGTTGAGATAAATGGAACGCACACCGCTCAGTCCAGGAAGACCCAAGAGACTCGCGATCTGGGCGGCCGTGCCACGCACGCCGACCATCGGCAGCACGTCGAAGCGAAGGAGTTGCAGCCCCAAGGACTGGATCGGCGCCAGCTCCATGGCCGTCGGACGACGGTAGAAGGTGACGACTGCTTCGACAAGTTGGCTCGACGCAGCGGTTGCCAGCCGCTGACGAAGAGCCGGGTCGACTTGATTCGTGAGCGGACCCGGAGCAGGAAGAACACTCGGCGAAGGAAGGCGCAGTTGTGCGCGCACGGACGCACTCTGAGCCAGGAACCCCACCACCAACACGAGAGCGGCGGTCATCAGAGGGCAGCGTCTTTTCATGGACATGATCTCCTTCGGTGTGCTCCGCCAACGTAGGGGAGACGTGCGACCCAGGTCGGGTCGACAAATGGATGTCTATCAGTTGCGTCGAATCTGCGTTGGAGAGGGGAGCAACTTCAGAGGGCGGCGGCGCTAGTTGACTTTCCCCGGAAGCTTATTCGTCGACGTGGACCGACTGCTCGCGGATCGCGAGATCGCGGATGAATAACCCGTCCTCGCTCAGGACGCCCTCTCCCCGGCGAGCAGAGATTCCTCGTTGCTCCTGCTGCACGCGTGATCGAGACAGGCTGTCAACTGTTGTGCGAGCGATCGCACGGCCGGCTCGATCAGAATGTTCTGATGATGAGCGTGGACGTCGTGCACCTCCAGCTTGCCGTCCAACACAGTTCCCCAGCCCATCGTCCGATCGGGCACGATACCCGGCGGTTGCTTGAGGGCGCGGAACAGCGCAACTCTCCCGCCCGAATAGGGCTTGACCGAGTAGCGCATCGCCAGCTGCACGTGACGCTTGCCGATCGCCTCGAGCTTGTGGGCGAGCGAATGCCAGTCAGAGAGACTGAGCCGAGCGAGCCAGGGATCGATTCGTCTCTCGGCCTTCAATTGCGCAATGGTCGCGAGTCGCTTCGCGCGTGCTCCGACGTAGTTGATCCGCGCCTTGCCGTGGAGCGCCTTGACGTTGCTCCACTCCAAATCCAGCCGTTTGCCTGCACGCGTGAGAAGCCGACGCACGAACGACACGTCGGGACGCATTCGGGGATAGTCAGGCGCGGGCGTTTGAACCATCACCAGCAGGGCCACGTCGTCGCCCTGCGCGTGCAGCTGCTGCGCCACTTCGTACGCGATGTAGCCGCCGAGGCACCAGCCGCCGATGAAGTACGGTCCGACCGGCTGAACGCGCCTGATTTCACGGATGTATTGATCCGCCAGATCGTCGAGCTGTTGCGTCGGTATGCAACCATGTCCGTTCAACAGCGGGGACTGCAGGCCATAGAACGGCTGGTCGGACCCGAGACTCCGCGCCAGCGGGTAGTACTCCAGCACGTTGCCGCCCTCGGCGTGCATGAAGAAGAGCGGCGGTTTCGTACCGTGCGGCTGAATGGCAACGAGCGGCGACCAGTCGGGCGAAGGTTCGTCCTGCTGGAGAATCCTCGCCAGTTGCTCGATCGTCGGACCCCGGAAGAGCGTCGCGAGCGGCAGGCTCTTGCCGAACCGCTTCTCGATCTGCGCGAACAAGCTCACGGCCAGTAGAGAATGGCCTCCGAGCTCGAAGAAGTTGTCGGTCAGACCAATCGGGTGCAGGTGCAGGACCTTTTCCCAGAGTCGGGTCAGTTCCATCTCCACCGCATTGCGCGGCGCCACGAACGGCCGCTCTGACTCCGGCCGGATGCGATCTGGCGCCGGGAGCGCGCGTCGATCGAGCTTGCCGTTCGGTGTGTGTGGCATCGCCGGAAGCGCGACGAACGCCGAAGGAAGCATCTCTTTGGGTAGCTTGGTTCTCAAGTACTCACGCACGTCGTCGACGATGACCGTGTGTCCGAGCCCCGGAACGACATACGCGACCAGGCGCTGATCTCCGGGCTGATCCTCGCGAGCCACCACGACGGCCTCGCGGACACCTGGGCATTGCTGCAGCACTGTCTCAATCTCGCCAAGCTCGATCCGATGGCCGCGGATCTTGACCTGGTGATCCACGCGACCGAGGAACTCGATCGCGCCGTCGGCGCGATAGCGAGCCACGTCACCGGTGCGATACAGCTGGCGGCCAGCGCCCTGCGAGAACGGATCGTCGATGAACCGATCGGCCGTCAGCTCGGGACGGTTGTGGTACCCGGCGGCGACCCCGTCTCCGCCGATGAAGAGCTCGCCTGGAACGCCAATGGGCATCGGTCGACGCAATCGATCGAGGATGTATATCTGTGTGTTGGCGATCGGCCGGCCGATGGGAACGGGACGTCGTTCTCGATCCACCGCCGAGACGGTCGACCAGACGGTCGTCTCCGTCGGGCCGTACATGTTGAGCACGTCGCCTGATACGACGTCCGACAGCTGATCGGCCAGCGAATCGGGAAGCGCTTCGCCGCCGATCAACATCTTCCGCAGCTGCTTCAACGCGGCGAGCGCCTTCGGCTTTGCTGCCAGCATGCGGGCCATGGACGGCGTGCACTGGAAGTGCGTCACGCCATGCGTCGCAAGTTGGGCGGGAATCGAGTAGTCGCCTTGCCTGAGAACCTTCGTGCGATTCACGTCCCGAACACGATTCAGCAGATGCAGGCTCGCCATGACCGAGTCGGCATCGACGCCGAAATCGATGAGGCACGCGATCTCGTCGACACCGATCGCTTCGAGCCGTTCGATCATCGCCAGACAGGTCTCGGGCGTGCCCAGCAGACCGCCCGTCCGGAAGAAGCGTTCGAACGCGCGCTCATGCAGCTCTTTCATCTCGGCATCGGAGAGCTGCGTCAGGGCGCGATCGTGTTCGAGGCTCCCCGCAAGCTGGCGGGCCAGGTCCGAGGCCGACTGCAGGTAGTCGAGCAGCGGCTGGCGAACCTTTTCGCGAACGCGATCGAGATCCTCGTCCACGAAGGTGTGCAGCATGAGCGAGACGATGCCTTCGCGCCCGTTGCCGGCGTGCCCGTGCTCGCGCCAGGCCTCGCGATAGATTGCGATCTTGTGGGCCAGCGACTCGACGGTCGAACCCAGGAGATGGGTGAGCAGATTCGCGCCCATCGCACCCGCGGCGCGAAACGTCTCCGGATCGCTGGCGGCCGTGATCCATACAGGCAGCTCGGGCTGGATCGGTCGAGGATGGACTCGCACGTCAACGTCGCGGCCCGCGCCGTTGGCGACGGTCACTGACTCGCCTCGCCATAGTCGACGCACGGTCTCGACTCCCCGGAACGTGATCCCCTTTCGATCGGAGAAGTTCTCTGGCGCGAGCACGAAGTCGTTCACATGCCATCCCGATGCGAACGACACTCCTGCTCGTCCCGCGGAGATGTTGTCGACGACTGCCCACTCTTCCGCGACGCGAATGGGATCTTGCAGGGGCAGGACGACGCTCCCGGCGCGGATCTGAATCCGTTTCGTGATCGCGGCGAGCGCGGCACCGGTGACCGACGGGTTCGGATACAGCCCGCCGAATACGTGAAAGTGCCGCTCCGGCGTCCAGACCGCGGAGAACCCGTGCGCATCGGCGAATCGCGCCCCTTCCAGGAGCAACTGATACTTTGCTCTGGACGACCCTGAGCCGGTCGAAGGATCGCTGCTCGCGAAGTAGAACAAGCTGAACTCGGTCGGCTTCCTCCTCGCGTCCGACGCTCGCGCGGCAGCAACGGGCACGGCCTTGGCAGAGTCCACCGTCTCTTCGCGAGGCTGCAGAATCACCTTGAAGCCACGCGACAACGACCAGAACAATTCCAGGACGGAGATGTCGAACGAAATGCTGGTGACGGCCAGCCAGACCCCTGGATCATCGCCGCCGACCGTGTGGTCCATTCCGGTAAAGAAGTTCACGACGTTCCGATGGCGAACCCTCACGCCCTTCGGCCGTCCCGTCGAGCCCGAGGTGTACATGACGTATGCGAGATCGTCAGAGGAGATGTGCGGTTCGGGATTGTCGGCGGACTGCTGCGAAATCGCTGGCCAGGTCGTGTCGAGGCAAATCGTCGTCGAGCCGGGGCGCGCGAGGTTCCTGGCGAGCCGCTCCTCGGTGACAATCGCTTCCACTCCGGCATCGTCGACGATGAAGGCCAGACGCTCGATCGGATACGACGGGTCCAACGGGACGTACGCCGCCCCTGCCTTCAGCACGCCCAACAATCCCACCATCATCTCGAGCGAGCGCTCCAAGCAGATCCCGACCCTGGCGCCCGGACGTACGCCCACTTCGGCAAGATAACGAGCCAACTGGTTCGCGCGCGCGTTCAGCTCCCGATACGAGAGCGCCCGCTGCTCGAAGCAGACAGCCGGCGCGTCCGGCGTACGGGTGACCTGCGCCTCGAAGAGCTCGTGCACGCACGTTTGCTGCGGGTATTCAACGGCCGTCTGGTTCAACTCGACGAGGAGGCGCCGCTGCTCGCGCTCGGTCAGCAGCGGCACGTCCCTGACGCGCTGATCTGGGTTCGCGGCCATGCCTTGCAGCAGGGTCGCGAAGTGTCCAAGCATGCGCTGAATCGCGTCCTCGTCGAACCGACGCGGGTCGTACGCGACCTTCAGCCGCAGCTCGGGGTCGGCTGCCGCATAGACCATGAGCGGGTAGTTGGTCTTCTCGCGAATCTGGAGCGTGGCCTTCTGCCAATGGCTTCCGAGTCCGCGCAACGTGCCCGTGAGTGAGAAATCGGTGAAGTCGAGGATGCTCCCGAACAGCGGCGTTCCGTGAGGGAGCTCACCCCAGCGCTGCACGTCGACAAGCGGTGCGTGCTCGTATTTGAACATCGCTGCCTGCTGGAGTCGAAGTCCCTTCAGCCACTGAACGAGCGAGACGTCCGGGAGCACTCGCGTCCTCACCGCGACGGTATTCATGAACACGCCGACAATTTCATCGGCCTCTTCGACAGTGGACCGCCGGCCTGCCCGGACCTCGCCGAAGACGACATCGTCTTCACCGCTGTACCGGCTGAGCAGCAATGCCCAGGCGCCCTGAACGAATGTGTTCAGGCTCAGGAGATGACGGCCGGCGAGCGCCTGGATCGCCGCAGTCGTGCCCGCCTCGAGTGTGATCTCCTGAAGCCCGATGTCCGCGTGCGCCGACCCGCCATCGGCTGCCGATCCAGCCGGACGGTCGACGACGAGCGGCGTCGGCGCTGTGAACCCTTGCAGCGTGCGTCGCCAGAACCTCTCCGACGCGGATCGATCCTGTTTTTCGAGCCAGTCGATGTAGGCGCGATAAGGGCGCGCGGGCGGCAGGTGGAGGGACTTCCTGTTCGAGAAGGCCTCGTACAGCGCGGCGACTTCCTTCAGGATGACGATGGCCGATCGACCATCCGCCACCAGATGATGGATCGTCCACACACATCGGTAATGGGCGTCGCCGACGCGGAGGACCATCAACCGAGTCAGTGGCGGTTCCGTCAGCGTGAACCCCCGTCGCCGATCCGATCTCACGTACGCTTCGAGGCGGGCGTGTTGATCGGCCGGGGACAGCCGTCGCCAGTCCTCGACGTGAAACGGCAGGTCGACACTCGCATGGACGTGCTGAACCGGCGCGGCGAGGCCGTGCCAGTGAAAGCTGGTTCTCAAGCTGTGATGCCTGGCCACCACGTATTCCCACGCCCGACGGAACGCGCCGACGTTCAGATCGTGGCCTGGAAGATCGAAAATCGCGTGGTCAACGTACAGGCCCTCGCTTCGATCCAACAGCGTGTGAAACAGCATTCCCTGCTGCATCGGCGACAGCGCGTACTGATCCTCGATTGAGTTGAGAGTGTGCATGCCTGATGATGTCTTGGAGAGAACTTCGAACGGGTACGCGGGGCGAACCTCACACGACCGGCTTCATCGTGACCTCGGATGCACTGCGGCCGTCGGTCGCGCGTGCGGTCACGAACTCGGCAATCCGGGCGATGGATTTGAAGTTGCAGACCTCCAGGTCGTCCACCGCGGCGGCGAGGCCGAACTCCCGTTCCAGCGCAACGAGCAGCTCGACGAAACCGAGCGAGTCCAGCACGCCAGTGTCGAAGAGATCGGTCTCGGCCGAAGCAATCTCGACGTTGAGGTGTTGGGCAAACAGGCGGGTAATGCGCTCATGCAGAGCGTCGTTCTGTGACATCGAGAATCTCCTCATGCTCCGAGTTCAGCAGATCGAACCACAGGCGGTCGTACGCGCGGCCGTCGATGTAGTGACAGTGCCGCTGCCGGCCGATCAAGCGGAACTTGAGCCGTGTCGTCATGCGGATCGAGGGGTTGCTCTCCACGATCCAGGTGTGGATCGCCTGGAGTCCCAGTTCCGTGAACCCCAGCGTCAGCATCTTGGAGGACGCCCGCGTGGCATAGCCCCGGGCCTTGAACGATTTCTCCCCGACCACGACCCAGATGTTGGCGGTCTTGAAATGCGGGTTGATGTTGCCGAGTCCCACGATTCCAATCGGTGTGGAATCGATGTCGGCGGTGAAGAGCCGGAGCACATAACTTCCCCGCTGCATCGCGATCTTGAGCCATTCAGGACTGACTCGCTGACGGCCGTCGCCGAAATCCAGCCACTGGTAGTTCTCCTTCTGGGAGAGCCAGCGTTCGGCCAGGTGAAGACGTTCAGGTGAGTCGAGCGGTAAGAGCTGCATGAATCGATACCTCCCCGAGTGACATCAGTGCGCCGGCTGTACTGCGGCAGCAAAAGCCTCGAACGTATGCGCCAGGTCGTCAGGGTCGGGAGGGATGTCGAGAATCACCGTGCGGTAGCCAACGGAGAAATACCGCGCAAGCTCCTCGGCGACCTGGCTGTAACTCCCAACCAAGTAAGGGCACATCGCTTGATAGTTCTGAAACGGCGCCATCCAGTACACGCCCCCTTCTTCCTGCCGACCCATCGCAGCCAGCTGCTTGTGCCAGACGGAGTCCGAAACCTTCTCCGCCAAGCGGCGCGTCAACTGTCCTCTGCGATCGTCCTGGAAGCGGGCGCGGGCGACATCCCACGCGTCGGCCTCGTGGGGCCGCGCGATGATGCCGACCCGGATGCCGAGTCGCACACCCTGGGGCGGCGAGAGTTCTTCCCCAGCCGGCTTGGGGTACTTGATGGCCAGCGCCCCGAGACTCTGCGCGGCCGCCAGTCCGGCGTCCGACGACCCCGATACGAAGACGTCGGGGAGGAGCTCCGTTGGCAATGGCGGGTGCAGCTTCAGCTTCGAGACCCGATGGAACTCGCCGTCGAACGTGACCGACTCGCCGTTGGCGAGCAGGCGCGTGATAATCGCCGTGTACTCGATGAGACGGTCGTAGCGCTTATCGTGCGGCGTCGGATCGTTCAACGCCTCCAAGTCGTTCTTGAATCCACCTGCCACCATGTTGAGATAGAGGCGGCGGCCGTACAGGTAGCTGAGCGTCGTGATCTGCTTCGCTACCCAGTACGGGTGCATGTACACGGGTTGAATCGCCACGAGCGGACACAGTGTCTTCGTGTGCTGAATGATCAGATGCGAGAGCGCCCATGGATCCAGGACGCTGTTGTCCGAGAAGACGAGCATGCCGGTGCAACCGGCCGATTCGCTCCACTGGGCAATGTCGATCAGCCGGTCGAGATACTGATCCTGGGGGACCCGACTCGATGGCGGGCAGGTGGAGAACACCTCAATTGAAGGATCGGACTTCATCGTGATCTCCTACTGGAGGGACGAGCGTGGGACGCGGACGGCAGGCCAGCCGTCAGAGTGCGAAGACGCGAGCGAGGTAATCGGTCAGACTCAGGGCGTCGAGATCGCCGGTGAGACAGAGCGCGCTGCGGGCGTTCGAGGGCCAGCGCCAGAAGCGGACCAGCGGCGCTGACGACGACTCGATGTGATCGATGAGCTGCACTTCGCTCGCGTACCGGCTCGCCGAATGACCCGTGAGATAGATGCCGCAGTGCGACGCCGTGTCGCCGCATTCGAGGATGTATCCCTGCTCCTCCAGGAACGAGGCAACCCGCAAGGGAACATCGGGCGCCAGACCCACGAACGGCCGCACGTCGCCGGCCACATCGAGCATCCGCCCGCTCAGCACGTGATACACACCGTTCCACGGCTCGAGATTCACCGCATCGAGGCCGCGCACCAGGACAGTGCCTCTCTCGGAGCAGTTGAAGCGGACTTGGATCCCGGCGGACCCTGTCGGCCGCACGTCGACAGTGAACCCCGACTTCTCCTGCCACCAGCGGCTCACCTCCCGCAGCTGCGCGATCCAAACACCAGGCTCCATCCGCCTGGCCTCGTGGAGGAGGTTCTCGAGCGCCCCCTTGCACTGCTCGTATGACTCGGGGTGAAAGAGCACGACGAACAACTCGCCGCGCTCGTGGATCCGCCGCAGCATGCCGGTCCACACCTGCTGCATGGCTTCGCGCCCGAGGCTCAAGCCATCGACAAGCTGGAGATCGTCAGGCAGCGAACAAGGAATCTCGATCAGGCCGCTCGAGAGCCGCGGGGTCGACACCACCGCATGCGAGGACTCGGCACGGTAAAACTGTTTGAGATTGGCGAAGACGGGCGTCGCGTCGAGGCCAGATGGCAGGATATCTCCCCACCAAATGGCGCGGTTGCTGCTGTAATGAACCAGTCCGTTGGGTATAGCTGTCTTCAGATCTTCGGTCGCGCTCAGATAGGGACACCGGTAACCGTCAGCCTGAATGCCGCATTCTCGAAACGCGGCGGCGGCATCGGCAAACTGCTGGCCCGCTTCCGGCAACGACAAGCTACGGAAGTCGACGTGCTGGTAGCCATGGATCGCGAGCTCGGCGCCCATCGCCTGCAGCGTGCGGCTGAACTCGGAGTATCGGCGCAGGATCCATCCGGGAATTGGAAAGGTGGGGTGGCAGTCGTGCGTAGCAAGCTGCCTGACGCAGGCGACCACGCGCCGTTCGGCCTTCCGAGATGTGATGCCGTAGCGCTTCAACAGGGCAATGACGCGCAACATCAGGTAGCCGACGCTCCGTTCGCGGAGCCACCACGCCCACCGACGCCAGCGCGATCCAACTGGCGCCTCTACGGTCTTCGATGACGCCGCGGTCGTCGGCGGCCACAACGTCCCATAGGCCCGCAACAAATGCGGCACCGAATACGGCCACGCCCGCATCGACTCGATGCGACGGCGCCCGTACGCGCCCATCATGTCTCTCCGCATCGCGTCGTCCATCAATTGCGCTAACGCGCGAGCGAACTGCCGCTCGTCGTTCGGCTGGATGTAGTCCGCCGAATCGGCGGCTGTCACGCGATGCTCCGAGAGATCGAACGCCACGATCGGCTTCCCCAGCGCCATGTACTCCGCCAATTTGAGAGTCGTCGACCGATCGTTGTACGCGTTCGACGGCGCTGGCTCGACGCAGATATCGGCGGCGGACAGATACGGCAACCACGCCGAACGCGCCAGCGGACCGGTGAACCAGACGTATCGGGTCAGATCGAGATCAGCGGCAAGAGCCTGCAAGTCCGGCCACGCATCGCCGCCGCCAACAAGCACGCAGAAGACGTCCCTTCTCTGTAGATCGTGGACGAGGTGTCGCAGCGCCCTGAGAAAGTAGTCGACACCATCTCCAGCGTTCATGGCCCCGACGAACCCGATGATGGTGCTCGCTCTGCGCCGCAGGTCCGGGTCCGGGTTGACGGACCGCAGGCTCAGATCGGGGCCATTGCGCACCACGGTGATTCGATCCGGAGGCACACCGGCTCGTTGTGTTTCGATTGCCGCATGGGATTCGTTGGTGGCGATCACACGATCGGCAAGACGACAGGAAAGCCGCTCGAGCCAGACGAGCATGCGATAGATCGCCGTGCGACTGCTCGCGCCGAACCTCGCGCAGTACATCTCCGGCGAGAGATCGTGATGATCGAACACGAACTTCACGCCGAACGGCTTGTAGCACGCCGCGATGAAGACGAAGAGATCGGGCGGATTGTGGGCGTGTACGACGTCGAAGCGACGTGTGACGAACACGACAAGTGAGAGCACGAAGCTCATCACCATCGAATAGCTGTACTCGCAGACGAAGCCGAGCGCGCCGCCGAGCGCCGGGGCGGCAGGATAGCGATAGACATCGACATGGTCCACGACCTCGTACGCCGGTTGTGTCCGCCGGGCGGGCGCGATCACGGCGACGCGGTAGCCCGCCTGCACCAACGCGGTCGCCTCCGCCATGACGCGCCGGTCCTCCGGGTAGGTGCAGTTCTCGACCAGCATCAGCACGCGGATTCCGGTAGCGGGCTTCACGAGTGCACCGCCGTATCGAGGGTGGCGGCAGGCGTGGACACGCTGGCTTCGAAGAGGTCCTGCACTCTTCGACGATCGATCTTGCCGTTGGCGTTAGTCGGCAACGCATCGAGCGCCAGCCAGTGCGCCGGCAGCATGTAGCCAGGAATCAACCGGCTCAACTCGCGCCTGACCACGGCCGGCGTCGTGCCGTTCGCCGTCGCCGCATAGGCGCAACAGATCGCGACACTCTCGAACCCGCCGACATGCACGGCGACAACGGCGCACTCTCGAATGCCGTCGAGCCCGCCGACCGCCGCCTCGACCTCACCCAGCTCGATGCGATACCCGCGGCTCTTGATTTGTGAATCGCTCCGGCCGAGGAAGTAGACGAGGCCATCATCGCCGACCTTCGCGAGATCGCCGGTCTTGTAGAGTCGTTCCGTCGGGACATACGGATGGTGGACGAATGCCGCGTTCGTGCGCTCCTCGTCGCGCCAATAGCCAGCGGCAACGCCAACGCCGGCGATATAGAGCTCGCCGACCACGCCGCGCGGCAGTGGTCGCATCAACTCGTCCAGTACGAGCAGCTGTTCTCCCTCGCAGGCGCTCCCGATCGGAATGACCGACTGTGCGTCACGCGGACAACACGGAACAGTATGGTGACTGCTCACGACGGTCGTTTCAGTAGGACCGTACAGATTCGTGAACGCGGCGTGAGGCAGGCGCTTCATCCAGTAGATCAGCGCCGACGTCGGCAGCACATCGCCGGCCCACATCACCCGTCGCAGCGCGGGAAAGTCATCGAATCCGACCACATCGAACTTCGCCATGTAATTCAGGACCGCCGGGACCGAGAACCACTGTGTGAGCCCCGACTCACGGATGAAGTCCGCCAGCTTGTTCGGCAGCGTGCTGAGCTCTGGCGGAATCAGGTGCAATTCGGCGCCAACCGCGGCCGCTCCGAACAGGTCGAGGAAGGACATGTCGAAGTACAGCGGCGGATGCCCGGACATCCGGTCCGACGCGCGCATGGAAAAGTGTCGGGTCGCCCACTGCACAAGGTGAATGACGTTGGCGTGGGAGATCACCACGCCTTTGGGAATGCCGGTCGATCCCGACGTGAACAGAATGTGCGCCGGATCCTGCGGCACTCGCGGACATGGCACCGGCCCGTCGGAGTATCCGACCAGCGTCTCGCGCGTGACGTCGATGTACCGCGCGTCGGGCGCACTGCGCGAGTCGTCCAGCCACCCGATCGACAGCCGCTCCTGCCAGCGCGGATCCTGAAGAATCTCGTCGAGCACGGTGACAACTGGTCCGCCCGCCAGCACCCATCGGTTCTCGCACGACTCGAGAATCTTCTTGAGGCGGGTTGCGGGACTTGTCGGATCGAGCGGTACGTAGATCGCGCCGGCCTTGTACACACCGAGTAATGCCACGATCGCCATCGGGCACTTGGGCATGAGCAGCGCCACGCGATCGCCGGGCTGGCATCCGCCCTCCTGCAGCGCCCGGGCCAGGCGGTTCGAACGCGACTCCAGATCACCGTAGCTCATACTGGAAGAGCCATAGACGACGGCCCTCGCGTACGGCCGCGTCTCGGCCTGCTCGGTCACGAAATCCTGGAGAAGCTGTGTCATGGTTGGTCTGGATTCGTCGCCGACGTCGACGACACGAGCGCGTCATCGAGATCGGGTCCGTAGGGCTTGGTCACAGGGATGCGCTTCCCCATCGATGCGTAGACGGCCACGATCGACTCGCCGGCCGTAACTCTGTCGCCGGGTTCGACGGTCACCCGCATATCCGGTCTGCGCGGCAATACGAGATCGACCTGCGACCCAAAACGAATCACGCCGATACGCTGCCCACGCTCGACCTGCTGCCCCTCGGCGACGTACGACACGATTTGCCGCACCAGCCGGGACGCGATTTGAACCACCGCCACCTGCATCGAGGCGTGCTGGATGATCGTCGTCATCCGCTCGTTCGAGAAGACCATGGGTGGCTGTCTCAGCGAACCGAAGAGACCCGAGAAATGCCGCTTCATCAGAATGCGGCCGGCAATGGGTGCGCGGTTGACATGGACGTCCAGGAAGCTCATGCCGATGCCAATCACGATGGCGTCGTTCATCTGGAGTGGCGTCTTGGTGAGCTCGGAGAGGCCGAAACGGCGGCCTTGCTTGGTCGAGACCGGCAGCATCCCGTTCTGCGACTGCCGCACGTACACCACTTCTCCGTCGGCCGGGCTGACGATGACGCCGCGGGTGAGAGGAACCGTGCGCTCGGGATCGCGAAAGAACCGGTACAGCAGCAGGCCGAGCGCCGCACCGAGCGTGAGCAACCAGGTGAGGACGACCGTGCTCTCAATGCCGATCGGCGCCCGGAGCGACCACAGAATCCGTTCGATCACCAGGCCTGCAAGCACACTGAGGCCGGCCACGGCCACGGCCGTGCGACGCATGCCCAATTGCCACTTCCACGCAAGGGGCAGGGTTGTCACCAGCGAGAGCGTCGTCGCCAGCAGGATGGATCGGACCATCCGTTAAAAACCTCGCTTGAAATAGAGGTACGGGATCAGCGCCAACTCGACGAGCCCGGGCAGCAGATCCTCTTTGCAGAACACCGATTCGATCTGAGCGCTGCTCACAGACCGGAGGAACTCTCGCCAGGCCAGGCGACCACCGAGCATTTCGATCACCGATGTGGGCAGGTCGGTCACCAGACGGATCCAGCGGACTCCAGGTGGTGTGTGGCACACGGGAACGGGCAACCCCAATTGGTCGAGGAACTGCAGATAAGGGAAATCGACACCTGCGCGGAACCCCAGTGTGTGGTATCCCCACGCGCGTGCGTTGACGTCGAGAAGCTTGAACACACCGTCGCGCGGGTCGAGCTTGTACTCGAGTTCGACCAGGCCGTAGTAGTCGATGGCTCGAAGGAAGCGCGCGGACACCTCCGCGAGCTGCGGCACGTCCACGGTTTCGACGAAGGTGCTGGCCCGTCCGAATTCCGGAGGATGCTGGCGTCGCCGACGCACGGTCATGCTGCCGACCGCCTGGCCGTCCTTGAAGAACGCACAGTACGCGTATTGTTGACGGCCATCACCCGGAATCAGCTCCTGGACCATGACCTCGCCGGGTGGAACCAGTGCGGCGGCCTCGAGGAATCGCGTCTGGAGCTCGCTGCGATCGTCGGCTCGCCAGGCCTTGGCCTTGGTCGCGTAGATGAAGTGCTCCTTGATCGCTGGCTTGACCGCCATCGGCGGTTCACCATCGATGTCTCCGAGCTCGTCGACATGGCGCGGATACCACGTGCGCGGCGTGGGGATGCCAAGCTCTGTCGCCAACCGATATGTGTTTCGCTTATCCCAGACGCTCTGAATGCTGCGCCACGGCGGCGTCGGTACGCGGAACACAGGCTCGAGCGTGTGTCGGTACCGAGACAGAGCTGCCACGATTTCATCTCGAACGGGATACAGCACCCATCCCGCCAGACCCTTGGAGCGGCCGACATCCAGCAACGCGTCGATGGTCTTCGATTCGTCGCGCAGATCCGGCACGCGGACCGCGTGGGTCACATAGCGCGAAAAGCGCGAGATCGAATGTTCGTCGTCGATCACACAGACGGGGATTCCGTGCCTTCCCAGACTGCGCGCGATTCCCAATCCGTGGAATTCCCCGCCGAGCACGATGGCGCCGACGTCACGTGAGGTCACGACTGGCCTGTCACAGAAGAGAGTGATTGGAGGTATCAGCTGAGGACCGACTGGGCGTCGGCCATCGACCGCTGGCCACCGAGCTCGGCTCGCACGGACACGACCGTTGCGTGCGGGCGGCCGATCGAGTCGTAGAAGAATCCAAGCGACGCCATCTTCGCGGTGCCGTACAGATTGCGCCCATCGATAATCACCGGCCGCCGAAGCGCCTTCTTCATGCGATGGAAGTCCGGGTGTCGATATTCGTTCCAGTCGGTCACGATCACCAGTGCATCGGCGCCGTCAAGCGCGTCGTAGTTCGACTCGGCGTATCGAACCGCATCGCCGATTCTGCGCTTCGCCTCAGGCATCGCGGCCGGATCGTGGACGCTCACCGTCGCACCTGCGCCAAGGAGCGCCTCGATCAGCGTCAGCGAGGGCGCTTCTCGCATGTCATCGGTGTTGGGCTTGAACGCGAGCCCCCAGACCGCGATGTGTGCGCCGCCGAGGCTGCCATTCAGCGCCGAGTGCAGCTTGTCGAAGAGGCGGTCGCGTTGTCGCCGGTTCGCTTCCTCGGCCGCCTCGAGGACGCCCAAGCTCTCGCCGTGTTGGCGAGCGGTGCAAAGCAGCGCCCTCACGTCTTTGGGAAAGCACGAGCCGCCATAGCCAGGTCCCGGAAACAGGAAGGACGATCCAATCCGACTGTCGGACCCGACGCCCTTGCGAACCAGGTCGACGTCGGCGCCAACCTGCTCACACACGTTCGCAATCTCGTTCATGAACGAGATCCGCGTTGCCAACATCGCATTGGCCGCATACTTGGTCATCTCAGCCGAGGCGATATCCATGAAGATGATCGGCCTGCCGGTGCGAACGAACGGTGCGTACAACTCGGCCATCACACTCCGGGCGTGATCCGACTCGACACCCAGTACCACTCGATCTGGTTTCATGAAGTCGTCGACGGCCGCCCCCTCCTTGAGGAATTCCGGATTGGAGCACACGTGGAACGGGTGCCTCGCCCATCTCGCCATGCACGCCTCTACTTGTGCGGCCGTCCCGACCGGCACTGTCGATTTCGTGACGATGACCGCCTCTCGCGTGAGGTGACGGCCGATGAGGTCCGCCGCGTCCAGCACGTGACGCAGGTCGGCCGACCCGTTCTCGTCTGGCGGTGTGCCGACGGCGATGAACACCACTTCAGCACCGGCCACGGCGACCGCTACATCAACCGTGAATGTCAATCGACGCTGCCCTTGATTGCGTTCGACCAGGTCCTGAAGGCCGGGCTCGTAGATCGGGATGCGGTTGTCATGCAGCAGACCGATCTTGCGTTCATCGGCGTCGGCGCAAATCACGTTGTGCCCCGTCTCCGCGAGGCATGCGCCCACCACGAGCCCGACATATCCGGTTCCTACGATTGCGATCTGCACAGCGCCTCCTCGGTGAAAGTCCATAGAGACAGTTGCGCCGCGTCGTGCGTGTACGCGACGGCCGCGACATAGCCGGCGGCTGGCCACAGGGTGTGAAGATGCCAGTCAGAAGAAGGGGCCGCGCGCCGCTCACCTCCGAGGCCTGCGCCCGTGGCTTTCAGAAAGGCCTCTGTCCGCGTCCAGTAGCCGAGGAACGCCTCGCGGCGACGGTCGGGCGGCGCCGCCAGCAACAGCCTGAATTCGAGCGGAGCGAAATGTCGTAACGCAACAGCGTCGAAGTCCGAGATGTCTCGCACGCGCTCGATGTCGATGCCGACCGGGCACGCGGACGTCACGGCGTAGATCGCCAGCGTGCCCGAATGTGAGGCGTTGAAGTGCACGCGACTCGACCGCCCTCGGTCGGCGATCTCGGGCTTTCCGAACCGGCCCTTGGAGAACGTGATCGCGGCGGCAGGCTGGTGCAGATATCGAGCGAGCAGCTCGCGAAGAATTCCGCGCGACGCGATGAATCGATCGCGGTCCTCGGCGAAGTGAAACGTGCTGGCTCGTTCGCGCTCGTCGTCGGACAGCACCGCTTCCAACCGCCACCGTTGCTCGCGACAGTCGTCAAGCGACGCGCACCAGATGTGAATGTCGTTGTCCCCGAGGGAAATCTCGCGGGGGGCCGGCGACCACGAACGAGTACCCGCGACCGCGTGATCGCATCGACTGAGTGCCATGACACCGTCTTCCGTCGGTCAGATCACGAGCGATGGCGACGACGGCATCAGCTCCACCGCCCCGTTCGTCCTGATGAACCTGCAGCCGCATTCGAGACACGTGGCGGCGTCCTGAGAAAAGAGTAGCGGCTGGCCGCACCGACAGACCCAGCCCCGGGCTCGGGCCGGTGCACCGACCACCAGCGCGTGCGGCCGAACGTTCTTGGTCACCATCGCGCCGGCTCCGACCATAGCGAACTCGCCGATCGTGATCCCGGGCAGAATCACGGCACCAGCTCCCACGGACGCCCCGCGCTTGACGATCGTCGGCTGCAGCCAGCTCCGGTCGGCATAGCGTCTTCGCGCTTCCGGCAGCCGGGGCGATCGCGGATAGCGATCGTTGGTGAACGTCACGAGCGGTCCGACGAAGACTCCGTCTTCAAGGCGAATGCCCTCCCAGACCATGTTGCCGTTCTTGATCGTGACCTGGTTTCCGATGGTCGCTCCCGATTCGATGAAGCAGTGCTCGCCGATGTTGCAGTTCACACCGATCGTCGCATCGCGCATCACGTGCGTGTGCGCCCAGATGCGCGTACCTGTGCCGATGGTCGAGGTCTCGACGATCGCCGTCGCGTGAGCAAGGACGTGTGTCATCTGTTGTCCGCTCCCGGCACGTCACGCCGGTGAAACCGGCGCGCTGGATCGACATGCGCTGCCGGCTGACAGGCGCGCATCGCCGGCTGGAGAACCGTGCGCCAGGCGCGCGCGCCGTCCTTCACCGTGTAGCCATGCAGAATGGTGGCGCGTGCCCTCGCTCCGAGCACCTGGCGCAACGCATCGTTTCCGAGCAGGTGCTGAAGGATGGTGACGAACGCCGCCTGATTGTCGCCATCAACGAGATACCCGGTCTCGCCGTCGCAGACGACATCAGCCAGATCGCCGACCGCGGGCACCACGGCGGGGAGACCACAGGCCATTGCCTCCAGCATCGCCAGCGACAGCCCCTCGGCGGACGATGTCAGGACGAAGACCTTCGCGCGGTTGTAGTACCGCTCGGTGTCTTCGTGGAAGCCCAGGAAATCGACTCGGTCGCCGATACCAAGGTCGGCGGCCAGTCTCATCAGATCGCTCCTCAGAGGTCCGTCGCCCAGAATTGCCGCCCGAATTCGCGGGACGTGCGGCAGCAGATCGGCCACGATACGCAGAAAAACGTCGACGCGCTTCCGTTTGATCAGTTGCGCGGTGAGAATCAGATCGTAGTCGCGATCGGCGGGCAGCGGACGGAACCGATCCGAGTCGATCTTGCTCGAGATGACATGAATGCGATCGGCCGGCACACCGCGGCTGGCGAGATATCTCTTCGTTTCCGTACCGACGACGATGACGATATCGGTCCGCCTGAGCACGTGCAGATACAACCCTTCGAGCCGCTTGTTGGGGCGCCTCACCTGCCACTGATCGAGCCAGTAGCCGCCATCGATCACCTCGCACGGACCTCCAATGACATGAATGCAGACCTGCGCGCCCGTCATTCTCCCCACCAGATATGCGATGAGCCCATGCGGCATCATGTACACGCCCATCACCACCGACGGCCGGCGGCGCACAACGGCGATGCCCATCGCGACGACGCGTCGGGCGACGTGAAGCATCCGTCCGATCCGAGGCAGCGTGCCTGCGAGCGGTGGCGATCCAAGCGTCACGTATCCGACCTTGGACAGTCGCGGACCCGCTGATTCCTGGACCGAGACGATCTCGCGCACCTCCGTCGGCTCCAGCAACGGCAGGAACTTGCCGCGCGTGAGATTCGGACCGAGGGGATTCGAGACCAGAATGCAGATTCCGCTCATTTGCGTTTCCGTGCGACAGATCACGTCGCCGGCGCCTCTCTACGGTGTGCGGATTTCGGCGTTGTCGATGAAGAAGTAGGCGGGCTGCGGCGCGAGGCCACTACTGTAGTTGTTCACGCTCCAGGACGTATCACCTCCCGGATACTTCGTCCTGACCCCTGAAAGATCGTACAAGAGCGTGCGACTCGCCTCGTTCCCCTGCCAGATTCTGACGTCTCCGACATCGAGCGCTTGACTGTTGTAATACGCCTCGATGTAGAACCACTCGTTGATGGGCACATCGATTGTCGCCAGCGGATCGAGCGTGCACTGACAGCCCTGCGCATCACGCAGGGCGAACACCATGGCTCCGTTGGGTCTGTTGTAGACGTTCAAGCTGAAGAAGACGTCGCTGGAGGCGTCAACTCTCGATTTCCATTGAACGATGTTCCAGAACCACCAATTCGGGCTGCCGGTGAGACGATAGTTCTGCGGGAAGTAGAACCACACTTTGTAGTAGAGCGCCTGATTCGGGTAGTCCCACTGCGGCTCCTTCCATCTGAACATCCTCGTCCCAGCGGAGCGCGCGGTTGGAGACTGCTCCGTATTGCAGGAATTCAAAGACGTCAACATCAGCCCGAACTCTCCTCCGTTGATCGGAGGAGGAATCCCGATGTCCCTCCAGACCGCGAGCGAGGTGCCCGCCCAACCCGCACCAGTGTCAGACGAGCAGCCGCTGTCGGACTTGGCCCCGCCAAAGCCCACTCCGCCCGGGCGGTACCAGTCGAACTCCCCCGGCTCTTCGTGATCGGCAAACCAAACGATCTGACCCTGTGTTCGAACGCCAGCGGTGGCGACGCAGCAGACGATGCAGGCCATCGCGATGTGGACAAGCGGCCGAGACTGGTTGTTCATGGTCCGTGGTTGGTCTTTCGAATCGACGCGTCACTGCACAGGAGCACGCGCCATGCGATCGTCCAGAACCGTGGCCGGGGGTGTGCCGACATGTGGGAACGTCGCCGGTGGGTGGCCGGCACCGCAGTACGAGTCCCGCCATGCCGCGTAGTTCAGCAGAAGCCAGATGATCGAACTGTGATCGGCTTCGCCCCGTCGATGATCGGCCAGCAGCCGCCTGACAGTCGCGCGATTGAATAGTTCCGCAGGCAGGCGGCCGCCTTCAGCCTCGAGGAAATCGCCGGCCATCTCGTACAGGCCGGTCCGCAGCCACTCGCGAAGCGGTACGGCGAACCCCTGCTTCTGTTTGCGCATCGTCGCCTTCGGGAGATACCGTCGAACGGTGTCGCGAAGGATCGCCTTCGTCTGCCAGCCGCGCAGCTTCATCGACGAAGGCAGGCGCATGGCGAACTCGACGAGGCGATGATCGAGGAAGGGGGACCGAACCTCGAGCCCGTGAGCCATGCTCATCCGGTCGACCTTGACCAACATGTCCTCCACCAGTGCAAGGCGGAACCCGAGGTAACTGGCTTTGCTCATCTCCGGCAGATCGGATCGCAAGACCGCGCGCACGTCGTCGGCCAGTATCGACAGCTCCGGACGCGCGAGCTGAATGGCTGCATCCCGAGTCAACAACTGACTGAACAGATCCGGCCGGCACGGTGATCCCTTGACGAAGTAGCGCGCCTCGAATGGCAGTTCGCTGTCGCGCAGGACCCTGGCAACGCGAAGGGCCCGGTACCGTCCGCCCGGGGGCAACCAGTGCGCGATGTACTCGAACAGGTCGGGAAAATGTGGCCGCCCGAGCGAGCGCGGCATGCGTCGATAGTGCTCGGCAAAGCGAATGCCCCGGTAGAGGGAATAGCCCGCGAACAGTTCGTCGCCGCCGTCGCCGCTCAGAATCACCGTGACGTGTTCGCGTGCGAGCTTCGACACGTAGTACGTCGGGAGCGCCGAGGGATCGCCAAACGGCTCGTCGAAATGGCGCACCAGCGTGAGGACCGTTTCTGCGAGGCGTCGCTCGAGGTCCTGTTCACGCAGCGTCAGCACGTGGTGGTCGGTGCGGAAGTGTCGGGCGACCACCTCGGCGTCGCGGGACTCGTCCCATGCAGGTCGATCGAAACCGATCGTGAAGGTTTTGATCGGACGCAGGCCGGCCTTGTGGGCGTAGGCGACGATGGTGCTCGAGTCGAGCCCGCCGCTGAGGAAGATCCCGAGCGGGACATCGCTGATGAGGCGCATGCGAACCGATTCCGCGAGCAGCGAGTCGAGCTCCTCGACGACCTCCGCCGAGCGGCGCGATGGCGTCTCCTCCTCCCCGACGCTCAGGCGCCAGTACGGCTCGACTACCACCTCATTCGCTTCGTATCGGTACGCGAGCCAATGCGCGGCGGGAAGCTTCCGGATTTCCCGAAACATCGTTCGCGGTTCCGGCACGAACCCCAATTGAAGATACGGAGCGAGCGCGTCCGCGTCGGGCTCGGCCAAGGTCGGATCCGCCGCCAGAATCGCTTTCATCTCCGATCCGAACAGCAGCGTGCTGCCTCGCCTGGCGTAGAACAGGGGCTTCTTGCCGATGCGGTCGCGCACCAGCACGAGGCGGCGGGCACGGCGATCCCACACCGCGATCGCGAACATGCCCCGCAGATCGCTGAACGCGTCGGTCCCCTTTTCTTCGTAGAGGTGGGCGATGACTTCGGTGTCGGAGCTGGTTCGAAAGACGTGTCCTCGTTTCTGCAGATCGCTACGCAGCTCGAGGTAGTTGTAGATCTCTCCGTTGAAGACGACCTGTACGAAGCCGTCCTCATTCGAGACCGGCTGCTTGCCACCATCGACGTCGATGATGCTCAGTCGCCGCATGCCGATGCCGACGCTGTCGCTGACGGAGAAGCCGCCATCGTCCGGCCCACGGTGCACGAGCGCATCGGTCATCCGCCGCACGATCGGCCAGATGACACTCCACGGCAGGCCCGGACTGGCGACGCCGGCTATGCCGCACATACCGGTTCCTTGCGGTCGGCATCACCGCCGCTCGTCCCGCGGAACGAACTGGAACTGCTGGATTGATCGATGAACAAGCGGAACCACAGCTCCACGTTGAGGAGGGCCCAGAGCCGCGGTCCGTACGACTCGCCCCGCTCGTTGCGATCGATCATTCCCTGCACATACCCGGGCTCGAAGATGCCGCGGCGCTGAATGGCCGCAGGGGAGAGGACGTCGCGCAGAAAGGTGCGTGCGTCGGCTCGAAACCACTCGGACAGCGGGATGGGAAACCCCTGTTTCTTTCGCTGGATGATCGAGGGCGGCAGCCATCTGCGCGCGACTTTCTTCAGCAGATACTTTCGCGCGAACCCCTTGACTTTCAGGCGCGGCGGCACGGTCGCGGCGAACTCGACGACGGTGTGATCGAGCAGGGGCACGCGGGCCTCGATCGACGCCGCCATGCTGGTCTTGTCACCGCGAGCGAGCAGATCGTCTGGCAGCCAGAGCGAAGTGTCGAGATACAGCATGCGGCTCAACGGATCGGTGGCGTCTGTGTGAGCCAGACACTCGGCGAACACCTGCGCCGCCGATGTGCCGTTCAGCATGGCCCTGAAGTCGTCGGTCAGGAGCGCGGCCTTCATCTCGGGAGTGAACAGCGGGAACCAGTTGACGAGTCGCGACGTCTCGTCCGGCTGGCACAGCGCGTAGAGCGCTTGCTTCGGCCGGTGAAAGCGCGGCAGCCGATGGACGGCAGCCAGCGCCGCCGCCTTCGCGGGCCCCGGCACGCGCGCGAACAACGGCGCGAGCTTGTCGCCCGCGTGGCGTGCATAGCCGCCGAAGAGCTCGTCCCCGCCTTCGCCCGTGAGCACCATCTTCACGTACCGTTCCGCGAGCCGAGACACCATGTAGTTCGCGAGCGTGGCCGGATCGGCGATCGGCTGATCCAGGTGCCAGACGACCTTTTCAGCGTGCGCCACGAGATCCTCGGCTCGAACGAACACCTCGTGATGATCGGTCGCGAATCGCTCCGCCACGAGCCGCGCGTACGGCAGCTCGCTGACCGCCTGGCCATCGCCGTCGAAGCCGACCGAGAACGTCTTGACCGGTGCCGGCAGCAATTGGCTCATCAACGCAACGATCGTGCTCGAGTCGACACCGCCGCTGAGAAAGGCACCAAAAGGCACGTCGCTCACGAGGTGCAGCTTGACCGACTCGCGCAAGAGGACGCTCAGCTCCTCGGCGTAGGACTCCTCGGACCGACGGCTCGCGTAGTGGCCGGCGAACGACAGCTGCCAGTACGAGCGAACCACCGGGCCCCGCGAATCGCAGATCAGCAGATGTCCCGGCGGCAGTGCCTCGATGCCGTCGAACATCGTCTGCGGCGCAGGCACGTACTTGAGGGAGAGAAAGTGTCCGAGCGCTTCGACGTTGGCCTTCGCCTCGACCTCAGGGTGCTTCAGCAGCGCCTTGATTTCCGACCCGAACACGAGAAGACCGCGACGCGCCGAGTAGTAGACCGGCTTGATCCCCAGCCGATCGCGGGCGAGCAGCAGGCGCCGCTTGCGGGCGTCCCACAGAGCAAACGCGAACATGCCTCGCAGCTCGCGGACGCAGTCGTCGCCTCGGTCCTCGTAGAGATGCGCGATCACCTCCGTATCGCTGGCGGTCCTGAACGTGTGACCGCGCGCGTGCAGCTGCCGTCTGAGCTCCTGATAGTTGTAGATCTCGCCGTTGAAGACGACGACGACGCTGCCGTCCTCGTTGAAGATCGGCTGGTTGCCGCCGACGAGGTCGATGATGCTCAGTCTGCGCGAGCCCAGCGCCACGTTCTGGGTGACGTAGGTGCCCTCGTCATCCGGCCCTCGGTGACGGATGCTCGAAAGCATCGCTTCCAGATCGTGGGCGTTGATCGGCTTGTCAGTGCCGTACGGATGCACGCCGCAGATGCCGCACATGAAGGTGTCCCTGTTGCGTTCAGTCGAATGCGCGATGGAGTTCTACTGGAGCAGCGGTCAACGGTTGGTTGGAGTCTGAGCGTTGGGAGCTATCCAACTGAGCGCCGGCGGTGCGTGATCGATCGTGCCGATGGCGGCGTCGTCGACATAAAACGTCGCCGGGTCTGGCGTGATGATGTCGCTGTAGTTGGCCACCATCCACTCGCCGGCGCCATTCACCGCTGGATATCGGGTTCGGACATGGTCCACGTCGAACAGCTCGACGCCATCCTGCCAGACGACGATCCGGCCGTCGAACCCACTCGACTGCCGCAGGTAGATTTCGATGTGCGTCCATTGGCTGACAGGTACGTCCTTCACCTTCTGCTCGAACGATCGCCCGCCATGCTGGCCGCGCTGAGGGCCGTCAACCGGCAGCCCCTCCCACCAATTGAGATAGACAAACATCGGTCCGAGCACCCGGTTACCGATCTGCAGCGACCAGAACGCGTCGTTGGCGTCGTTTCCGCTGCGAGACTTGAACGAGAGGACGTTCCACCAGATCGGGGCGCTATAACGTCGAGGAAAGTAGTACCAGGCGCTGTAGCAGGCTTCAGTGAGCGCGTGGCTCTCGCGCCACCGGAACAGCCGTACGCCTGAAGTGATCGGCACGCTTGGTGTCTCGATGGTCAGCTTCGCCGAGTACCGCCCGCTGTGCGCGACGTCCTGTGACGCGCTCGATCTCGCGTGGCCACTGTTGAACTCGCCGCCGCCCTCGCCGAGATACCACTGAGAGAGATCTCCCGTCTCGTGATCGGCTGACCACACCTGCTGTGTGCATCGAGGCCAAGGGCTGGTGGGCTGAGGCACGACTCGTGCCTCAGGCTCAGGATCACAGGCGGTGACGAGGACACCGCCGACGAGCAGGGTGACCAGTCGTGTCAACACGCGTCAGCTCGCGGCGGGTTCTTTCCGCGCGCCTCGATGCCGTTGTAGCCCTTGCCCACCTCGACATCCGTGAGACCGGCCGCGCCGAGCCACTTGCGCATCGTGGCGATGGTCTGCGGCGAGTCATACCGGGGCGAGAGCATGTCAAACGTGTCGAGATAGGCCCACTCCTTGAGCAGGTCTCCCTTGACGCCCGCGAAACCGTAGTCGGCGACCAGCAGTCGCCAGTTGATGGAATGGCCGATCCCCGGAATCCTCCCGATCGCTCTGCTCAACGGCCACATCGCATCTACCCATTTCCGGGTCAGTCGATAGAGGCGCTCCGGCGCCACCTTCCGCGTGAGCGGTCTGACGTAGTACTTGGTCTGCAGAAGCGGTCCGATCAGATTCTTTCGGTACACATCGACGACCAGCTCGCCTCCCGGCTTCAACATCGGCGGCAGGGCGGAGAGCGCGCCGCAGACATCGGGCGTATGCTGAAGCATTCCGAAGCAGAACAACTTGTCGAAATGCGCGCGACGAAAAGGCATGTGATACACATCGCCCTGGACAACGAGCACGTTGGGTCTGGCGCCGTTCGACGCGAAATTGGCTTCGACCGCGGCGCTGTAATCCATGGAGACGACAAACGCGCTCGTCGAGGCAGCCTGTTCGGTAAACCGTCCCGACCCGCTCCCGACTTCGAGCACGACCTGACCTGCGAGGCGTCTCGGCCACCGTGTCTCCTCGAAGAACCGCCGCTCGGACAGCTTCAAGCCCGTATAACTGTCGTATTGCGTTCGAGCGTGCATGGTCCACTCGAGGCCGAAGCTCGAGGCGTAGTTGTCGTTCGGCACGAATCTCGGGATACCCCGGACGACCGGGTACACGCCTCCACAGGTGTGGCATTCGAGTCGCGCGTTCCACAGAACCGGGCCGTCGCGGTCTTCAACGGACCCGATGATCAAGTCGCCCATACACACCGGACAGGCCAGGTGCGTCAGATCGGTTTCGCGCATCTTCGTTGCTCGCGAGGTCTCGTTCGAGTGCTATGCGATTCGTGACGGCCGGTTTCGACTGAACTCGGACCGCGACTTCACCATCAGGGCCCGGCGATACACGGCGAGCGTGTGGTCCGCGATCACGTGAGGAGCACATGCCGCGTCGAGCCTCCGCTTGCCGTTCGTTCCCAATTCGCGACAGAGCGTCCTGTCGCGAAGCAGGCGCACGATAGCGGCGGCGAGGGCTCGTTCGTCGCGCGGCGGCACGAGATAGCCGGTCCTGCCCTCGTCAACGAAATCCGGCAGGCCCCCGACGGTTGTCGCCACGACGGGTTTCATATGCGCATACGCCAGCGGAATGACGCCGCTCTGGGACGCTTCGATGTACGGAAGCACGACGACAGTCGCCTGCCGAAACAACTCGTGTCGGCGTTCGTCCGATACGCGCTCGTTGTACACAGTGAACCGCTCGGGGTGGACCATCATGCGCCGATAGCGCGCGAAGTCCTCGCCATGGCCGCCGATGACAATCCGCACATCGGGCACCGCCGATGTGATGATCGGCTCGGCGCGAATGAGGTATTCCAGCCCTTTGTATGCCCAGATGCGGCCAAAGAACAGAACTGTGGGGACACACTCATCGCAAGCAACCGGCTCCGGCACGTCGACCAAGCTGATGTGAGGAACCACGTGGACAGTGGCGGGATCAATCCCTCCCTTGTCGACAACCGCCTGCCTTGAATGCCTGGAATGAACGATGAGTTGCGCCGCCCGCCGGAAGCCGAAATCGAGAATCTTCTGGGGCGTTTTTTGCGAAGCCCGGTCGCCCGGGTGATGCTGCGCGTCGTGTACGGTCAGGACAATGGGATGCCGCCGGAGCAGCGGGAGAAATCCGTTGAACCACAGATGCCCCTGTTGAACGTGGACGACATCCGGATCGAAGGCCTCGATCCATCTGACGAGCTCGCGACAGAGCCGAAGCTGTCTGCCCGCTTGCCGCAGGCGCGGCCCGACGAATGACTGAAGATACACGCGCGGGTCCAGTGCCGTGAGATACGGTTCCACCACGGGCGATGGCACCAGCAGCATGACGTCCGCCTTTCTGCCCAATGCGGTGGCGAGGCGGACGCAGTACTCGCCGAAGTCGAACGACACCAGGGCGACGCGCATGTCACTTCTTCGTTGCGATGAGGAAGATTGCGGACGTCCACATGAGAGCGCGGAGCGCACGAGCGGCCCGGGGGCGCCGCCGCCGTGGAAGTCGTTCGATGACCGATTCGACGGCACTCAGATAATGCAAGTAGCCGCGGCTGCGAATTGGCAGCGGTCTTCCGCCGAATCGAGCACGCATTCCACGAGGCATGCGCAGCGCAGCGTGGATCCGCTTGAAGCCCGCACTGCGCAGTGCCTGCCACAGTTCGCGGTAGGTGTACTCCTTGAGGTGCATCCCCTCCGCGCGATCGCTGCCGAACACGCGCGACACGTCGAAGGGGCCTTCGAACGTGTGTGGTGTGGCAAAGACATATCGACCGCCCTCTCTGAGGATGGTGTGCGCCCCGCGGAAATGCGCTGGAAGATCGTCGGGATGCAGATGCTCGATCACTTGATCGCTAATCACGGCATCATAGGACCGGGATGTCTCGAAGCGATCGAGATGGACGCCGTCCGACACGCGCCAACGGAGGGCGCCGTGGCTCTTCGTCCACTTCGCGCCCCGCTCGCGCGTGATCTCCGTCGCCGTACAGTCGTAACCAAGGTCCGCCAGCGCGGCGATCAGACGACCCTTCCCCGACCCCACTTCATAGACACGCTTGGGTGGTGGTCCAACGAGCGCCGCCCAATCGCGAGCCACCGCGACAGGCGCCTCCGTAGATTCGATGCCGCCGAGCTCGTTCAGCCAGCGCAGTTCTGAGTACAGGGTCGTATAGCACCGCTCGAAGACCTCCCATCGGTGCTCGGCGTCGCTGGCCTGCAGTTCGCTGGCGAGGCGGCGCTCGAGCGCCCAGTGGTGGAGGATCATCTCCTCGGACGCCGCCGACGCGTCGGGAATGCCGTAGTGCGCGTTGTAACGGCGGACGAGATCAGCGTTCAATTCATCAACCCCGCATACCGCAGCCAGTCGACGCTGAGTCGCAGTCCGCGATCGAGATCGACCGCCGGTCGATAGCCGAGCACGCTCGCGGCCTTCCGCCAGCTGTAGCTCGCCTTCCGGCTGTACAGCCGTTCGAGCTCGAACGACGAGGGGTTCGTGGTCAGCCATCGCTTGGTGCGCTTCATGATCGGCGCCAGCAAACCTCCCCTCTCGTACACCCTCATCAGCGCATCGCTGTACCGCGCCAGCCCCACCTGCGCAACGCCGCGAACGGCGTCTCTCACCATCGAGCTGGCCTTCGTCCGAGATGCGGAATGGACTTCGAGAGGCGGAAGCCCCATGGCGCCGTTGAATCTGGCGAAATACTCGTTCCACGTGACGACGTCGGGCCCACCGACGTTGAACGCGAGGCCGCCAGTCCGATCCGAGTCGATCGACGCGAGCGCGGCTGCAATCAGATCGTCGACGTACACGAGATTGCAAGTGCCCTCACCGTACCCGGCATAACGTCGCCAACGGCCCGACTGCAGACGCTGGGCGAGCGCTGCGGTCCACTGGTCGCTCCACGGTCCGTACACGATCGACGGACGAAACACCGTGACGGGAAGCCCGCGTGAGTTGTACTCCCAGACCAGTCGTTCGGCGTCGATCTTTGCGTCCGCGTACGCGCTGGCACCCGTCGTGAGCGGTGAGGTCTCGTCGACCGGCCCGCTGACCGAGGCCCCATAGACTTCAGCGGTGCTGAGATGGACGACGCGCGCGACATCCGCGCGTGCCGCCGCCTCGAGGACGTTGCGCGTGCCGTCGACGATAACCGTCCGATCGCCAACGGCGCAGTGAACGACCGCGTCGACTCCGCGCATGGCGTCGGCCACCTGGTGGGGATGGAGCACGTCACACGGCACCACGTCCATCGCGAAACGAGCCGGCCGTGCCGCGCCGGCCCAGCTCCTGACGCCGACGCGCGCGCGCGCGAATCGTGTGAGATGCAGGATCTCCGCGAAACGGTTGCCGATGAAGCCGCTGCCGCCGGTGATCAGGATGACGCGATCGGTGGACATGGAGCGAATGACTCCGAGTGCACTCACACGCTCGTTGGCAGTTCGGAGAGCGCCTCGACGGCATCCTTGCCGCGCCTGGCCGCGCGGTGCTGCGGCTCGACCCAGGACATGGGCATTCTCGTAGCACGGCGATAGCATTCGTCCAGCAGCTGGAGGGATGGGAGCACCGATGTGGCCGACGCGAGCGGCGCCGCGTGCCCGCGAACGACCTCGAGAAAGTTGTCGATGACCACCCTGCCGAACGCCAGGTAATCGCCTCGATCGGAGCTGACCGTGAAGCGGTGGGGGCGACCCTCCGCGCCGGCAACGGTCACATGACGCCAATCGGACACGGCTCCTTCAATCGCACCCCGGGTGCCGACGATGCGGTAGGTATTGGCAAGCTTCGAGAGCCAGCTCAATCTGATTGTGATTCTGCAGGCGCGGTGCTCGAGCACGATCGCGGCGACGCCTTCCGGGCCTCCGAATGAATCGGTCGCGCAGGAGACGACCGCCGGCCTCGCGCGGAGCCACCAGCAGAGCGTGTCGAAGACGTGCGCGCCCTGGTCGAAGAGCACGCCGCGCGCCTTGGCACCTCTGGAGAAATGCCAGCCAGAGGCGCTCTGCCAGTTGAAGCGACCGCCTTCCGAGTATTCGAGCGCGACACACTCACCGATCGCACCGGAATCGAGCAGTTCCTTCACGCGCCTGAACGCGGGGAACGCGCGCCGGGTCTGATTGACGCAGAGCCGCGCGCCCGACCGCGCGGACTGCTCGATCATGACGGCGGCGTCTTCGGCCGTCTCGGCGAGCGGCTTCTCGCACAGGACGTGGACGCCGCGGGCGAGCAGCGGAATGGCGACTCGCCCGTGCAGTCCTGGAGGGGTTGCGATGATGGCAGCATCGACCTCGCCGGCGATCGATTCGACGTCGGCGACTACCCGCGCTGCGCCGAATCTCGCCGCAAGCGTCCGCGCGCGCATCTGATCGGGATCGACGAGCACGGCACGCTCGATGAGCCCCTTCTGTGCCGCGAGCGCCGGCAGGTGGTACGCTTCCGCGATCGCGCCGCAGCCCACGACGGCCACCCGCAGTTCATTCGTCGTCATTGCAACCCCCGCAGGAACATGGCGACCTCACGCGGCGACGACACGCGGAGCAGCACGAGCGCGCCGAGATAGACGCCGACGCCACCAACGATCAGGGCGGCGGGGTTGGCGTGCCGCGATAACGCGAGAAACGCAGCCAGCGTGGCCGCCGCGAGGGCGGCCTTCCCGAATGCCATCAGCACAGCGGCCAGGTTGGGCCTGAACGCGTTGGCGCAGAACAGGCCACACGCGAGGCCGGCGCTGGCCAGCACGGCGCTTGCGGCGCCGATTGCGCCCCACCGCGGGATCAAGACCAGTGAGAGCACCAGCGAAACGGCGGCGGTAATCGCTCCGACGCGCAGCGATCGGATCTGTTCTCCGCGTGCGAACAGGAGATGACTGACGAAGGGGTTGATGAAGTTCAACACGAACACCCAGATCACAATGCGGAGCACCGGAACGGCGGGACGATAGACGTCCCCGTACATCGTGGCGATGATCCGATCCGCAAACGTCGCAATCATGACGACCCCTGGGAGGGCCACGGCGACCATGTACTTCAGCGACTCTTCGCCAACCCGCCGGAACGAAAGGCTCGACTCTTCGTGCAACCTGGACAGGTACGGAAACATCGCGCTCGTGAAGCTGGCGATGAGCGGTGTGCCGAAGTTCGTGATTCTGGAAGCGGCTGTGTAGAGACCGACCGTCGCTTCGGAATGGAAGACCGACAGCACGATGGTGCTCGTGCTCGAGGTGATATTGGCCAGCCAGTTCTCGCATGCAAACGTACGCCAGTCGAGGCACAGCCGCCGGGTGAACGCATACGAGCCGAGGCGAGGCATCTCGCCGAACACCCGCCACACTCGAACGGCATAGAGAGCCGCCAGCGATGCACGCGTGGCGACGAGAGCGGCCAACAGGCTGTGGCCGCCGTGCCCCTGCCAAAGCAGCACCAGGCCGATGCCCGCGTAGAGCGCCCCTTCGCTGCACGTCCCAAACATCACGTATGGCGCTTTCCCGATCGCGACGAAGACCGCTTCGCACAGCATGGCGAAGGAGGCCGGGATGAGCGCCAGACTCACGAGCCACAGCATCGAGCGGACATCCGAGCCATACCCGGCGAGCGGCGACACGAGAACGAGCAGTCCACTCAACAGGGCCGCCAGTCCGATCACCAGAGGCGCCCCCGTGCCGAGATACACCGGACCCAATGCAGGGGCCTTGGCGATCTCGCGCGTGATCAGAATGCTCAGCCCGGTGACGCTCAGCGTCAGCAGGAGGTCGAAGTACGTCCGGGCGAGCATGTATTGTCCGAATCCGGAGAGCCCAAGGACGCGAGCTGCGCCAATCAGGAACGCGAACGACAGCGTCATCACCAACGCCCGGCCGACAAAGAGGGCGGCGGCGTTCCTGGTGACCGTGCTCAGAGTCGGGAATGTCGAAGCGTCCACGCTCATCTCGCCTCGAGCGCGGCGGGCTCGGTGGTCATCCGGCTCATCGCTGCAATCAACGCGGCGACGACCCAGAGAAACTCGACCTCTGAGCGACTGCTGTAGATATCCACGACCATGTGCCCCATCTGGCCGACCAACCCCGCCGTCAGCCCGAGGGCGAGCGGCGACAAGAGCGGGTCGCGCCGCTTCCAGACTTCCCTGCCCCGCCGAACGGTTGCGGCGAGAAACCACAAGAACGCGGCCAACCCGCCGATTCCGGCCTCGGCCCACACGAGCAGGTACTTGTTATGAACGGTGTAGAGCCATTCTCCGGTGAAGTTCGCTTCGTAGCGCGGGAGAGCTGCGGTGTAGTTGTTGACGCCGATCCCGAGAATCGGACTATCAGTGATGATCTCCAGCGCCGTCGCCGCCAGCGGCAGCCGTCCGCGCGCTGAGCCATAGTCGTCCCCCGTCACGCGCGTCGCGATGGTGGCTTGAAACGTCAGGAGCACCCCTGCGACAACGGCAAGCAGGAGGAGCGGAACGGCCAGGCCGTATCCTCCACGGCGCTCTCCGCCAGTTCTGAACGCGGCGCAGGTCACAATCATCGAGACGATGGTCGCACCCCACGCTGCTCTCGACAGCGTGCCGACGAGAGCGATGAGGCCGAGCACGACTCCCAATCCCGCAAGCACTTTGTGAGTGCGTCCCAGACTCGTGGCGAGTACCGCCAGCGCAGGTGCGAGAATCAATTCGAAATAGGCCGCGGCATTGATTGGCGAACCCAGCGTGCCGTAGAAGCGGGGGCCGCCGATGTCTTGCGTCGCCGTATCGACGAAGACCCTGAACCCGGCAACGTTCAAGCTTTCCGCCGACGTGCCGAGGCCAACGATGATGGCGCTCTCGAACAGCAGGCCGCACAGCAGCATCGTCACCACGAAGCGCACGTCTTGCCGGCTGCGAATGTTGTTGACCAGGTAGATGAACAGCAGGAGCAGCTGCACGAGCAGAAAGAGCCCGCGAGCATAGAGGCCGACGTCAGCGGCAGCGACGGCGGACACTGCTGCAACGAGCACATAGAGAGCCAACGGGCGCACCAAGCGGAACGGAGCGGTCGGCACGTCATCACGGCGTGCTGACGCATGCTCGATGAACCATGCGATGTACAGCCCCACCAGGGCGACGGTCGTCAGCGAGATCTCGAATCCACCCAACGCACCCAATTGCGCCGGGTCGTCCAGATAGTCGAGGTTCTTGTCGATCTGCAGTGGGATATCGAGAAGCGCGATCGCCAGCAGGATCTTTTTCGTCGGTCCGGCCAGTACGATCCAGGGCGCAAACAGCGCCGAGATGACACCGATCCGTCCCCACCTCGCTCCTCGATGAACGAGCGCCGACGCACGCCCCGCCCACGCGCCGACGGCGCCGGGATGACGAGGAACGATCGCCGGCGGCGCGGGATGCGCGGCTCTCATGCGACGATGACCTGTCCCGTGGTGGCGACGAATGCGCGGACCGCTGACGCGACCTCCTCGACAGCTGCCATCGACAGCTCGGGGTACATCGGCAGTGAGAGGATGCGATCGGAGATTCGCTCGGTTACTGGGAAATCCCCCTTGCGATATCCCAGGCCGCGATAGGCCGGCTGCAGGTGAATGGGAATCGGATAGTGGATCCCGGTCGCGATGCCGCGCTCGTTCAGCACTTCCTGTAGTGAGTCGCGGTTCTCGGTTTGAACGACGTAGAGATGCCACACCGCTTCGGCGTAGTCCGCCACCGCCGGCGTGACGACCGCGCTGCCGAGGAGTCGCCCGTAAATCTCCGCGCGACGCCGCCTCGAGTCGTTCCACTCATCGAGGTACTTCAGTCGGACGCGCAGCAGGGCCGCCTGAAGATTGTCGAGCCGGCGATTGAAGCCCAGCACCGCATGGTGATACTTCCTCACCTGACCGTAATTGCGCAGCATCCGAAGCGACCCGGCGGCGTCCGGATCGTTGGTGACCACCATGCCGCCATCTCCGCAGGCGCCGAGGTTCTTGCTTGGATAGAAGCTGAACGCGGCCGCGTGTCCGAGCGATCCAACGCGCCGGCCCTTGTATCTGGCACCGTGCGCCTGGCACGCATCCTCGATCACAACGAGCCCACGCCGCTGTGCGATGTCGAGAATCGGATCCATGTCGGCCGGCTGCCCGTAGAGATGGACGGGCATGACGGCTCTGGTTCGTGGAGTGACCGCGGCCTCGAGCCGTGAGACGTCCAACGTGTACGTGAGCGGATCGATATCGGCCAGGATGGGCGTCGCACCCGCGCACGTTACGGCGAGCGCCGTGGCGATGAACGTGTTGGCCGGCACGATCACTTCGTCGCCGGGCCCGATGCGATACGCGCGCAGCGCCAGTTCGAGTGCGGACGTTCCGGAATCGACGCCCACTCCATGCCGGCATTCGCAGTAACGCGCGAACTCGTCTTCGAAGCTGTCGACATCGCGTCCGAGGATGAACTCCGCATCCCGCAGGACGCGGTCCGCGACCCGCATCGACTCCGCGCCGACAGCCGCGTACTGCGCGGTCAGGTCGACGAACGGGACCTTGGTGAGCTGTGTCATCGATCGGCTCCGACAAAGAGATCGTCCACTCCTAGGCTCGCAACTCCCAACCGCCCGTGCGCATCGACGTCAGTGAATCGGCCCGCCTTCGCATGAATCTGCGGCGCTCCGCCGCCGCCCTCGCGAAGGCGGGGAACTCGGTTGGCGGCTTGGCTCCGTCCTGATCCGAGGTATCCGTCATCACCTCCACCGGTGCACCCTTGAGCGCAAGGGAACGGTCGACCGCCTCGAGCACCCGGACGACGTTCTCTCCGTCGCGACCGTTGCTCCTGGGCCTGGCGCCAGCGGTCACGCACTCCAGAAAATGCCGGCACTGGTTCTTCATCGGCTCGCTCACCTCCAGGCGCGGGCTGACGATATCGCCGTCGCGAATCTGGAGGTGATACTCGCCGAACGTGAGCGGCTCGTCCGGCGTCGCCTTCACGCCTTTCTCGAACACCCGCACCTGTTCGACGCCGTTGAGATCATCGAACACGATGCGGCGGTCGCTGCCGACGACGACCAGCTCGCGTGCCTTGTGGGGATCGGCCCAGCTGACATGAATGTGTCCCACCACATCGGTCTGAGCGCCCTGGTACCCGAGCGTGATGAACCCGACATCCTCGCGGCAGTTCCGGAGGACTTTGGCCCCGACGGCGCTGACCCACGTGGGCGTGTTGTCGAGAAGGAAATTGAAGATCGCGATGTCATGCGGGGCGAGGTCCCACAGCGCGTTGACGTCGCGGCGGATCGGTCCGAGGTTGGTCCGCGATGAGTAGAGGTAGTACACCTCGTCACCGCCCGCCTGGATGTACTCCTTCACCTTGCGGATGCCGGCGTTGTACACGAACGTGTGCCCGACCATGAGCACGACGCCCGTGGATTCGGCCGCGTCGATCAGCGACTCGGCGTCGCTCGATCGCGTCGTCAATGGCTTCTCGACGAGGAGGTGCTTCCCCGCCGCGAGTGCGCGGCGCGTGATGTCGTAGTGCGTCGTCGCGTTGGTGGCGACGACGACGGCATCGACGCCATCGTGACCGAACACGGTCTCGAGCTGGGTCGTCAACGCGACCGCGGGAAATCGCCGTGCCACTTCCTGCAGGCGCTCGGGCCGTTCATCGCAGACCACGACCACGCGCGCGTCCGGCAATTCACTGAAGATGCGAACGTAATTGACGCCCCAGTACCCGCATCCCACGATGGCCACACCTACCTGTTTGGTCATGTACTCCTCATTTCGCTCCGCGGCCCGACACCACGGCAGGCACGGTGGCCGCGAGGATCTTGAGATCGAGCCAGAGCGATCGTTTGCGGATGTACTCACAATCCATCCGCACCATTTCGGAGAAGGGAACGTCCGCGCGGCCGCTGACCTGCCAGAGTCCGGTGATTCCCGGCACCGCCATCAGCCGCTCGGCATCGGAGTCGCGGTACTCGGCGACCTCGTAGAGCGGAACCGGCCGCGGCCCTACGAGACTCATGTCGCCCGTGACCACGTGAACCAGTTGTGGCAATTCGTCCAGGCTCGTTCGGCGTAGCGCGCGACCGACTCGCGTGACGCGCGCATCGTGCGCGAGCTTGAACTTGGCCGTGCCGGAGGTCTCTTCGTTTTGAAGCTGACCGCGAACGAAGGCGCGAATGTGCTGGATGTGCGGCGACTGATCGGCTCCCGCAACCATCGAGCGGAATTTGAGAAAGCGGAACGTTCGAACCTCCCAGCGATTGCGCCCGTTCTGCGACCGTCGTCGCGCGCCGACGCGCTCCTGCACGAAGAACACCGGACCGCGCGAGTCGAGCTTGATCGCCGCGCCCACCAGCAGCATCAGCGGCAACAGCAGCCCGAGCAGCAGCGAGCCGACGGCGAGGTCGATCGATCGCTTCACGGCGAAGTACCAGCGCACATCAACGTTGTCGTGCGACTCGCCTGCGCCGATTCGCGTCAGCGACGCGAGCGACGCGTCAGACGCGCGTACGTGTAGTGGCGGAACCACGGGCATGGATAGACGGGAACGGCCGTGAGGGGCGGCCGGCGATCAAATCAACCGGTACACCGCCTCAGGAATCGGGAACGTGCGATCGTTCAGGACGATGCCGAGGAGCGGCGTGTCGAAGTCCTCGAGACGCGCCATCACATGGCGAACGATCTCACGGCGGGTCACGTGCGCGCGGAGGACCAGCACGACACCGTCGACGAGCCGGCTCACCGCCATCGATTCGGCCCAGAGGTCGATCGCGGGCGCATTGATCACTACATGCTCGAATCGTGTGGCCAACGTCGTCAGACACGCGCTCATCCGATCCACGCTCACCAGCGAATCGAGCTCGTTCGCGGAGCCAGCGGCAACGAGCCACAGATTCTCGGGTGCCAGCCGCCGGGCAAATGAGGAGGCAGCCTCTGGATGTGCGATCGCCTCTGCCAACCCCTCGCCAGCGTCCGCGCCGACGAGGGTCTGCAGCTTGGGCGCACGGAGGTCGGCATCGACCACGCAGACGGACCGGGGTGTCAGGCGGGTCAGCGCATGACCCACACGGAGGCAGACATGAGCGGAACCGTTGTCGTGGTCGACGCCTGCGAACAGCACCGTCCGCGGCGCATCCGATGCCGGCGACAGGAACACGCGTTGAACCAGCTTGGCTTCCTCGTGTCTGACGAGCTCGGCGAGCGGTTTCGCCGGCTCCGCCCTGTTGCCGTCGATGTCGTGTAACTCAGCGTCGACGTCGGTCAACGCCAACCGTCCCACCATGTGCCTGGCGGATTGACTGGCCTCGTGGAGTCGCGTGCCCAGCGACGTGCCCCGATCTCGACGCAGGCTCCGCGCCCACGTATAGACTCTGCTGCTCACGGGTACGCTCCTTATGTGGCGTGTCGCGGAACGTCGACGGACGCCTGCATGTTTGGAATCGCGGCGATCACTGGGATGCCGAGGATGTATTCGACCTCATCCGGCGTTCTGAACGAGGGATCCAGGTAGTCGACGACGAATGCCAGCACCACGCCGACGAGCGCTGCCGCCACCGCTGCCACGAGAAGCAGGAGCGATCGCGGCGGGCCTGAAGGTTCGAACGGCACTGTGGCTTCTTCCGCGATCGCCACGTTGAGGATCCGCTGATCGTCGAGGGCGTTGGCGATCCGCGCCTCTTCGCGCTTACGTGAATAGGCCATGTAATTCTGTTCGGCCTGCGTCGCCGTGCGAACGAGATTCTGCTGCGCGACGCCGATCTCTTCGAGACGCCGTGCCTTCGTTTGATACGTCGACAGGCTTCGCGACATGGCGGCCGCCCGCGCGCGGAGCGCCGCCAGCTCCGCTCGGCTCTTGGCCAGTTCGGTGACGAGGTACTCGTGAGTGGGGTTTCGGTCCGTGGTTTGTTCGACCAGCGGCGACTGCTCCGCGGCGGCAATCGCGGCCTTCACCTTGGCGATCTGCGCATCGAGCTCGCGAACCGGCGGGTAGTCGGGCTGAAACGTCTGCAGCAGCTGAATCCGCTTCAACTCGTGGTCGCTCAAAGCGACGGACAGCTGCTCGATCAGATGCGCCGAGCCGCTGCGCACTTCCGTGGTGCTCCGAGCGGGAGTCGAGGCCAACTCCGCCTCGAGCACACGGATCCGCTCCGCGGTTTCGGCAATCTGCGCCCGTGACGTGAGCTCGTTCGCTTCGAGATCTCCGAGCAGCCGCAGGGCGACCTCGCGCTCGGTCTGCACCGAGACCACGCCGGCGTCCTTGTTCTGCTGGGTCAGGCGAGCCTGTGCGAGCGTGAGCTGTCCTCCGTACCTCTCCGTCTCGCGCTCGAAGAAGTCGAAGGCACCGGACGGCCGGTGGACGGCGAGATGCTTCTCGAGATACCGCGTCGCCAGCGTCTTCAGCACCGCGGCCGACGCATCGGGGGTCGAGGAGCCGTAGCTGACCCGGATGATGTTCGACTTTCTGAGCGGCTGGATTTCCAGCTTGCGCGTGAACCGCTGGACCGCTGCCGCAATCTCCCGCTCCTTTTCCTTCGGCTCCTCGCGGCCACCGAGCAGTCGTCTGATTCGTCCGCCGAGTCCCGGCTCGCTCGAACGAGAGAGTCCCGCCTCCACGACGACCTGCTCCAGCAGGTCGCCGCTCTTCAGCAGCTCGACTTCCGAGTTGAGTTCCTCTTCGGTGACACCCGGCCACGACGACTGCTGCGACGACGCTTCCGGCGTCACCAGCGGATCGACGCGCTCCCGTTTGACAAGAATCTTCATTTCCGACTCGTACTGCGCGGGCCGGAGCAGCACGAGCAGTGTCGCTAGCGCAAAGATAACGAGCGACGACGACAGCACCAGCCGCTGACGGCGGAATCCGATCGAGAGCACATCACGCAGTGTGACCGCCCTCGGGTGCCGGCCGTTCTCGCTTCGCGGCGTCTCCGCATAATGGCTCTCGTACGGGCGGGCGTGTCCGTTGACGCGCTGCCGCCGATCGGGGCGAGCCTGTTTTTCCATGACCAACCGTCCTTCAGCGGAAGAGACTGAGAATCCAGAGCGACGGCACCCACTCGCCAGCATGGATGCTGCGGGCGCGCGGAATGAACAGCATGTCGCCAGGGGCCAGCCGCAGGTCGGCGCTCAGCTGCGCGTCCTTCAGCATCTTCTTCAAGTCGAGCTTTCGAGCCTCGACTCCGCCCTCAACTCGTTGACGAAAGACCATCGCTTCGGAGTGCTTGGCCCGATCCCGAAGGCCACCGGCGATCGCCACCGCCTGCGTGACGGTCGTCACCCCGCGCAAGTCGTACTTCCCCGGCCGCTCGACTTCGCCGGCAACGATGAAGTACGGCTTCTCGAACTCCTTGAGCCGCACGGTGACGACCGGTTCGCGAAGAATGGACGCGTACTCGGATCGCAGTGCGTCGGTCAGTTCGGAGAGCGTCATGCCATCCACCTGCAGGGGCCCGCGCGCGTGAAGCGCGACGTAGCCATCTGGCTGGACGGTCAGCGTCTGATTGAAGGTCGGCACGAAGGGGAAATCCAGCTCGATGACATCGCCGCTCCGCAAGCGATAGCGCGCATGCGGCGCTGCGTCAGCGCTCACAGTGGACGCCGGACGCGCGCTTGCGGTTTCGCTGGCCGTGGGCGACTGCTGTGCCAGGACCGGCGGCGCGCACATCAGCATCGCGATCGCGCCAGTTCCGACCAATGTTCCGCGTGTCGCTATCAGTCTTGTGGTCATACGTCCCCCAACTACGCAGACGATCGCGCTGGCTGGACAGAGCGAGGTGTTCAGGCTCACGCCGGTTCGACGGCCACACCGTCGACGACGACGGAGACGCTTCGATGCAGCAAGTGGATCGACAGCACGAGGAGCCCCTGCTGCGGCCGCGACTCGACGAGAATGCCCTCGAGGCCCGTCAGAGGACCGCTCGTGATGCGCGCGCGATGCCCCTCTTTCAAGTAGGGATAGGGGAGCGCGTGCTGACCCGTGGTGGCAAGGATCTGGATCGCCCGGACTTCTTCATCGGGTATCGACGTCAGCTGATCCCATCGCTCGCCCAAGAGGCGTGTCACTCCGCGGACCTTGCTGACCTCGAGATACAGCGCCTTGTCCATCGCGCCTCGAAGGAACAGGTACGATGGAAACATCGGCGTGCTGATCAGTCGTCGAACACCACGGCGATGGGACCAGACATCGATCTTCGGCAGGAAGGCGGACAAACCCTTCTGCACGAGTTGATCGTGTACCGTTTGTTCGCAGTGACTACGCGTCCAAATCGCGTACCAGGATCCGACAGCGGAAGCGCTGGCGCTTGCCCCACTGGAACACGGTCGGATGTCTGGTTCGCGAAAAAGTGTCGATGGCAACAGGGCTTCGCCCCCTTCGACGCATTCCGTTTATTTCCGAATGCGTCGTGACGGCGGAAAGGGTCGGCGGATGTGGACCTTGATAGATCGGGTGAAAACTCGATGCCGCTGCCAAGTGGCGTACCAACGAGCGTCGGCTACCGGGTCCCCCGCTTGGTGCGAAGCGTGCCAATTCTCAAGGAGTGTGCAAATCCGGTGATACCCTGAAAGCTCTCTTCGAAGAATCCTTAAGGACTCAACAGTGGATCTCACGTCCCTCTGTGAGGGTTGTTCGAGATTGCGATCGTCACGTGGAGAACGCGAGCGCAGACGCGTTCGCGTTCGACGTCGCACACGCAGGAGAGGGCGGCCTTACTTCACGACCGTCAACTTCACTTCCACTCGCACGACCTCGCCACTGACGCGATCCGTTGCGGCGGTGAACTGCGTCGTCTGTCCGTCCTTCGCGAACAACGTGTTCGTCGACTGATACGAGCGGAGGACCGGATAGCCGAACGGCACCGTCTTCGTATCTTGGGGATCGGTGACGACGGACGACTCGTTGATCGTCAGTGTCACTTCATAACGGCCATCTTCCAACGCCACGGCTCCGCAGTCGATGTTCATCCCGACACTTTGATAGTTCACCGACTCTGTCGTCGTGGCGGGCTTTCCGTCCGAGGCCGGTGTTGCGCTCAGCGTGCGAATCGGCACCTGGGATCCGAGCCTCAGCGACGCACCGTACCCGGGGCGGAACTGCGATGTACTGCCGGATGTCGGCCCCGTCTTCAATGACAGCACATACGGGAGACTGCTGATCCGTTTGTCGCCCTGGTAGCGCGACACTACCACCTGCAGTTCGAGAGGAATGTTCTGTTTCACGCCCTTCGGCTCGGGCTGCTGCGCGTTCAGCGTCGCGCCGCCCCCCGCCAGGCCTGCCATGATGGCCATTGCCACACCGATCAGCAGCTTCTTCACAGACGTTCTCCTTCTCGTTTCAACATCTCATTCGAGCTCCACTACTTTCACCAACGGCTTGATCTCGAGCGGCTCGAGAGCGACCGCGTCCACCTTCAGCATCTTGTCGAGTTCGATCGGGTCGTCCACCGTCCGCGCGATCGAAGGCGAGAACTCAAAGCGAGTCGCACGTCGATCGGCAACGAACGTCGCGAACGCCCTGATCTCGTTCTCCGCGATGATCACCGGCGGCAACGAAATCTCGATCATTCGAGACGGCGCAGCGACGACGCGCGCGACGTCACGATTCACAGGCGCGACGATGGGCACAGCGGGCGGCGGCGTGATCACAGGACGGCGATCGTCGGTCCGAGCAGCCACTCGTGGCGGCGTCGCGCTCGTCGACGGTGTGGTCGTTTCAGCAGATGGCCACAGTGCAACACCGATCGCCGCTACTGCAACCGCGGTTGCGACCGCTGCGACGGGCCACCGCCAACCCCACCCGGTCGACTCCGGCTCTTCGGCCACACGCGAACGAACGCGCGCGACGAAGTCGGGCGAGGGCTGCACCGAGAGCAGCGCCTCGATCTCCTGTTCGAGCGCCGTGTCGTTCAGCGTGTCTTTGCGGCCATCCATGACAATTGCTCTCTCAACTGTTTCCGCGCGACGAACAACCTCGACTTCACCGTGCCCTCGGGCACATCGAGCAGCGCCGCCACTTCCTTCATGTCGTGCCCTTCGATGCCAGCGAGGACCACGACCAATCGCAGCTTCTCAGGCAGCGCATCGATCGCCATCCACAATCGCTCCTCACGTTCGCGCGTGAGGATTGAATCGCCCGCGGCCGCCGGGGGATCGATCTCGACCAACAGTTCGCGCGCCCCGCGCCGCCGATTGGCGCGCAGCCGATCGAGCGCCATACGCCACGTCATGCGCACCAGCCACGCCCGGAATCGGTCGCGATCGCGAAGCTGACGAAAGCTGCGATACGCCTTGGCGAACGCGTCCTGCGCGACGTCTTCGGCATCCTCGCGATGTCGGAGCACACCGAAGGCCACCCGATATGCGAGCGTGGACGACTCGACCAGCCGAGTCTCGAATTCCCGATCGAGATCCTCGTCGTGCGTCACGAGGGTGGCCGGGAGTCGGTCGGCGCGCT
>Ga0075424_100000133_pt1 | contig 47818 bp, 39 predicted proteins | sample SoiMethybrSBSTD3_FD_75301 | JGI IMG/M metagenome (GOLD analysis project Ga0075424, IMG submission 75301) | Bulk soil microbial communities from a Populus tree surrounding site in Tennessee, USA - Soil MetaG P. TD hybrid SBSTD3 | ecosystem: Environmental > Terrestrial > Soil > Tree plantation...
CGATGCGCTGCGGCCCGGCGGCCCCGACGCTCGAACGGCCGGCAACGTGTGGGGCGCACCGATGCCTGGCGGCGTCGGTCCGAACGCGGCGTCGCCGATCAAGACGATTAAGTGGACCGGCGAGCAGTTCGCGGGCGCTGGTGAAGGTCAGCTTCCGATGGGCGAGCCCACCGAGCAGTGGTCGTATGGCGATCTCGATGCGGGTTTCAAGAACGCCGCGCTCGTGCTCGACGAGACGATGGTCGTGCAGTCCACCGGACACCATCCGATGGAAACGCGATCGGCGATGGCGTACTGGCAGAACGGGAAGCTCTATATTCACTGCTCGACACAGAGCGTCGCGCAGACGCTGCCCAACGTCGCGCGCTGGTGCGGCATCATGCCGCAGCAGGTCGTCCTGATCAGCGAGTACACCGGCGGCGGCTTCGGCAGCAAGGGTGGCGGCGCGGTGTCGACCGCGATCCCCGCCATGCTCTCGAAGAAGCTCAATGGCGTGCCGGTGATGATGCGCATCACCCGCGAGGACGAGAACTACATCGGCCGCGCGCGCACGAACATGAGCGGCCGCACGCGCATCGGCTTCGCGAAGGACGGCCGCATTACCGCGCTCGATCTCTTCATCGTCCAGGACAACGGATCGTACGGACCGATGGGCGATCACCGCTCGGCCGGCCTCGCCGCGTCGATCATCTATCAGCCGCAGGCAATGCGGTGGCGCGCGATCAGCGTGCTCACCAATACGCCGCCGCGATCGCAGCAGCGCTCGCCAGGCCCCATGCAGGCCAACGGCATGATCGAGCCGTTGATCACCAAAGCGGCGAAGCAGCTGGGCATCGATCAGGTCGACATTCGGAGGATCAATTCGCCCGTCGGCCGCGCCACGTTCGGTCCCGCGCAGCCCAACGGTCAGCGTCAGAAGCTGACGAGCGCGTTCATCGTCGAAGCGCTCGACAAGGGCAAGCAGGCGTTCCGCTGGGACGAGCGGAAGGCGTACTCGGGCCAGCGACGCGGATCGAAGGTGCGCGGCGTGGGTGTCGCGGTCGGGCCGCACGGCTCGGGATCGATCGGCTTCGACAGCCTGATGACGCTGCGCCCCGACGGCAGGCTGTACGTGCAGTCGGGTGTCGGTAATCTCGGCACGCACTCGGTGATGGATCTCGCACGCGTCGCAGCGGAAGTGCTGGCGATGCCGTGGGAGAAGGTCGAAGTGGCGTGGGGCGACACGGGAAAGGGTGTGCCCTGGTCGTGCCTTTCGGTCGGCAGTCAGACGACACACGCGATGACGCGTGCGAACTTCGCGGGCGCCAACGATCTGAAGCGGAAGCTGCAGGAGATCGCCGCGAAGGATCTCGGCGGTTCACCGGACGACTACGAGTTGAGCAACGAGCGCGTGCATCGCAAAGGCGCGGGCGGCGGGCTCACCTACGCGCAGGCCGCGAAGCGCGCGATCGAGCTTGGCGGCAGGTACGACGGCCACGAGCTGCCGGACGACATCAACGCAATGACCAAGGGCGCTGCGGCCAAGCACGCCGGACTCGGGGTGATGGGCGTCGCGAAGGACAACTATCCGCGCAACGGCGCGACCTACTCGTTTGTCGCCGGCTTCGCGGAAGTCGAGGTCGATGTCGAGACCGGCAAGGTGACGCTGATTGACTACCTCGGTATCGGCGATGTCGGAACCGTCATCAACCCTCGAAGCCTCCTCGCGCAAATCAAAGGGGGCAGCTGCCTGGGCATCGCGCACGCGTTGCAGCAGAAGTGGGTGTTCGATCCGAAGTACGGCCTGATGGTGTCGCGCCGCTTCCATTACAGCAAGCCGCTGACGATCCTCGACATCCCCGCGACGATGAATGCGGACGCGGTCGGCCTGCCGGATCCGGAGACGCCCGTCGGCGCGCGGGGGGTCGGGGAACCGCCGGTCGGTGCCGGTTACGGCGCCGTGCTGAACGCGATCGCGGATGCGGTGGGCGTCGACGTCTTCCGCCGTGCACCTGTCACGGCCGATCTCGTCTTGATGTCGCTCGAAAACAAGAAGCGCATGCACGAGCCGCTGCAGGCGCACGTGTAAATGCGAAATGCAAAATTCAAAATGCAAAATGCAAACAGGAAGTAATTCGAAACCTTGGGGTGGAAATCGCGACGCCTCACACAACATTGTTCCGACTGACGTAGTGTTTGCATTTTGCATTTTGCATTTTGAATTACAGCGGAGTATCGAATGGCCGTAATCCGAGATGTAATGCCCGCCTTCGAGCTGTTTCAGCCCGCGTCCACCGCGGACGCGCTGACCCTGCTCGATCGCTACGGCAGCGATGCATGGATCCTGGCCGGCGGTCTCGACAGCTTCGACTGGCTGAAGGACCGCATCAAGCGTCCGCGCTACGTCATCGATCTCAGTGGCATCGATGAGCTGAAAGGGGTGCGCGAGCGCAACGGCGGCGTCGAGATAGGCGCGATGACGACGCTGACCGACGTCGTGCGGCATCCGATCGTCCGCGACCGCTACGCGATCCTGATGGACGCGGCGGAAGCCGCGGCCTCGCCGCAAATCCGCAACCAGGGCACGATCGGCGGCAACGTCTCGCAGGACACGCGCTGCTGGTATTACCGCTCCGGCTGGTCCTGCTACCGCGCGGGCGGCAACATCTGCTACGCCGACACGCCCGAAGCGATCAATCGCGAGCATGCCATCCTCGGCGCGGATCGCTGCGTCGCGGTCAATCCGTCAGATACCGCGCCCGCGCTCATCGCGCTCGACGCCGAGATGGTCCTCCGCAGCGCAAGCGGCGACGATCGCGTCGTCGACGCCGAAGACTACTTCATCGGGCCAGGCACCGATATCACGCGCATGACCGTGCTGCGGCCGGGCGAGATGCTCACGGCGATTCGCATCCCCGGCGACTGGGCCGGCGCGACGTTCTACTTCGAGAAGGTGCGCGATCGGCAGGTGTGGGACTTCCCGCTGGTCAACATCGCGTCCGCGATGGTGACTTCCGGGGAAACGATCCAGAACATGCGGCTCGTCGTCAACGCAGTGGCCGCGCGTCCGCTCCGCCTCGTCACCGTCGAGCAGTTCGTCAAAGGGCGGCCGCGAAACGAGCAGACGGCCGACGCCGCGGGCGAGATGGCGACCCTCGGCGCGCAGCCGCTGCGGTTCAACGCGTACAAAGTGCCGTTGATGCGAAATCTGGTGAAGCGGGCGATTCGCGGAGTGGGGGAATGGGCTACTTCCTGACGTTCGGTCACAGCCCGTGGGGGCAGCAGATTCTCACGCACGTCTCGTGGAACCTGCTGTGGGCATCGTTGTTCGCCGGCTTCGCGTTCCTCGTGGCGCACGCGAGCTACATGGTCCTGTCCGCACACCGGAAGCGGCATCCTGATGAAACCGACGCCATGGAAGCGATGCGGCCTGATCTGCCTGCTCGTATCAAGCGCCATTCCGCCGGCGCCCGTGCTTTTCACTGGGTGATGGCCGCATCGATGTTCACGCTGCTCCTCACAGCGTTCCTGCCGATCGCGGGTGTGAAGTTCGCGTGGGTCCAATGGCACTGGATGGCTGGCCTCGTCCTCACGACGTCGATCCTGTTCCATGTCATCCACGCGACCGTCTGGCTCGATTTCTGGTCGATCTGGGTGGGACCGAAGGATGTGCCCGAGCTGCGTGCCGAGATCATGCGTGAGCTTGGTCATGACGTGCCCGGTCCGAAGCCCGGAAAATACCCGCTCGGGAACCGGCTCTATCACCTCGCGCTCGTCGTCGTCGGCCTTTCGGTCATCGCCTCCGGCCTGACGATGATGGTGAGGGTGAGGACACCGCTCTTTCCGCGCAACCCGTACCTGTTTGGCGATTCGACGTGGGGGTTCATCTACGTCGCGCACGGCATGGCCGGCGTCGCGCTGGTCGGACTCGTCATCGCGCATATCTACTTCGCGGTCCGGCCGGACAAGTGGTGGATCACGAAGGCGATGATTGTCGGCTGGATCACACGGCGCCAGTATCTCGAGCATCACGACCCACAGCGCTGGGTCGTTTCAGGCACGGGCCGCAGAGGCTCAGAGACGCAGAGCTTCTAAAGTACAGGTACAAAATGTTCTCCGCGTCTCTGCGTCTCTGCGGCTCGTAATCGTGACCGTCCGCGACGATCTCGCACGGCGCTGCGAGACAATCGAACAGGCCTACGAATTCATGCTCGCCTATGCTGCGCAGGGGCTGAGCGGCGATACGGCCAGCCAGTCCGGCGGGCAGCTTCGCGAGCTCCTCTCGCGCGCCGCCGCGGCGCTTGACGGGCTTTCCGATCAGTACGCCGCACTCGTTGACGCCGATCGGCTGCAATCACGCGACAAGTTCACCGCCTTTCTGCAGGTACTCGGCCGCGATGCGGCGGACGCGCGCGCCGCAATGGAGCTGGTGCTTGCCCAGCCGTCCATCAGCTCCCAGGTCGTGGACAACCTGAATGCCTCGATCCATGTGCGTGCGTTGCTGACCGACCTGTTCCTTATCGACGAGATTGTCAAGAAGTAGGCTTCGATGCGCGTGTGCTGCATCGCGCTCCTCGTTGCGTTCTGCGGCAGCGCGGTGGCCCTGGCGCAGCCGTCCGAAGCGGGACGCAAGCAGGCGCGCGCCGTCCGTGTGGCGCCCCGCGCCATCGTGATCGACGGCCGGCTCGACGAGGCCGCCTGGGCCACCGCGCCGTTTGTCACCGACTTCACCCAGAAAGAGCCTGACGAAGGCGCCGCGCCTTCCGACTCCATGCGGGTGGCGTTCGCGTACGACGACACCGCGTTGTATGTGGCTGCGCGGATGTCGTCCGATCATGCGGCCATCCAGTCGCCGCTCGGACGCAGGGACGATGTCGGGCAATCGGAATACATCATCGTCGCGCTCGATACCTATCTCGATCACCGCACCGCGTACGGATTCGGCGTCACCGCGTCGGGCGTCAGGCTCGATCGTTTCTATCCCGCCGATGCCGAGGATTTTGACGCGACCGCCGATCCGGTATGGGAGGCGCGGACCCGAGTGGAGGAGCACGGGTGGACGGCGGAAATGTGGATCCCGCTGTCGCAGCTCCGCTTCAACGCACGCGACGAACAGGTGTGGGGACTCAACGTCTCGCGCTTCGTGCCGTCCAACAAGGAGATGGACTACTGGGTGGCCGTTCCGCGGACGGAGAAGGTGTGGGTCTCGCGGTTCGGGGAGCTGCGCGGCGTCGATGGAATCAGGCCGGCTCGTCGTCTCGAGCTGCTGCCGTACGTCGGCGGGTCATCGACGCTGACGGGCAACCGCGATCCGCGCAATCCGTTCGACGACGGCAAGAATCTCGCGGGGCACGCAGGCGTGGACGCAAAGATCGGATTCGGCTCGAACCTCACGCTCGATGCCACCGTCAATCCCGACTTCGGGCAGGTCGAAGCCGATCCCGCCGAAGTGAACCTTTCCGCGTTCGAAACGTTCTTCGACGAGAAGCGGCCGTTCTTCATCGAAGGAAGCCGGCTGCTCAACAGCGGCTTCGAGGGCTATTTCTATTCGCGCCGCATTGGAGGCGCGCCGATTGGTCCCGCGCCAGGCGATTTCGTCGACTATCCGAGAACCAGCACGATTCTGGGCGCGGGAAAACTGACCGGACGTCTGCCGTCGAAAACATCGATCGGGATCCTGGGCGCGGTGACCGGCGCGGAACGCGCCACGACATTCGACCTGGCGTCGGGCGTTCGCACGCGTGTGCCGGTTGCGCCGAGGACCGTGTACGCGGTGGGCCGGATGCAGCAGGAGTTCGGCCGCAATGCGTCGACAGCCGCGATCATGTTCACCGACGTGCATCGCGATCTTCGTCCCGGCAGTCCGCTCGCGTCGCTGCTGACGCGTAACGCCTCTTCGATCAACGGCGAGATGCTGCTGCGTTTCCGCGACGGCTTGTACGAGCTCTCCGGCCAGGCGGGCGTCACGCACCTCGACGGTGACGCGGCGGCCATCGCCCGCGTGCAGCGCAGCAGCGCGCATTACTTTCAACGGCCCGACAAGACGTACGCGCTCTTCAATCCCCTGCGAACGGCGATGAACGGCGGACAAGCCTTCGTCTCGTTCGCGCGTACCGGCGGCAGGCATTGGTTGTGGAACGTGAACACCAACACCGAGTCGCCCGAATTCGAAGTCAACGACATCGGTCGCCTGATGGCAGCCGACGGCATTTCAGCAAGTGCGCTGCTCACGTATCGCGAGACGCAGCCGAATCGATGGCTCCGCAACTACGCTCTGAATCTGAATAGATATGCGGAATGGAATTTCGGCGGCGATCTGCAGTCAGACCAATGGTCGCCGCAGCTCAACCTGACCTGGTTGAACTTCTGGATGATGAACCTGCGGGCGTGGTTTTTCGGTGCGGTACCGTATCAACAGCTGACACGCGGCGGGCCGCTGATGGTTCTCCCGGCAGCGACGCAGGGACAGGTCGAGGTCGAGAGTCCAACCGCGCAGCAGACTCAGGGCAAGATCGGGATGTACTACACGACACGTGAGGATGGCAGCGGGCTGCGCTATTTCTACGGCGGGATCGGCATGCGGCCCAACCCTCGTTGGCAGATGTCCGTTTCGCCGACCATCGTCCGTGAAATCGATGCGAAGCAGTACGTGGCGACGCTTGACGGCGGCCCGGCGGCCACGTTCGGCAAGCACTATGTCTTCGCGCGAATCGATCGTTCGACATATTCGACGCAGTTCCGCGTGAACTACACCGTCAAGCCCGATCTGACGCTCGACGTGTACGCCGAGCCGTTCGCGGCAAGCGGGGCGTATGGACCGACTCGCGAGCTGGCGGCCGCGCGTACCGGAGAGCTGCGTCCCTTCGATCTTCCAGGCAGCCGCGACTTCAACGCGCGCTCGTTCCGCAGCAACGTCGTGCTCCGGTGGGAATGGAGGCCAGGGAGCACGCTGTTCGTCGTCTGGCAGCAGAATCGGGCGGAGATCGATCCGACAGGTGGGCGCGCCTCGCTCAGCGACATGTTCCATTCGGTGGGCGCTCCGGGCGATCATGTGCTGGCGATGAAAACCACCTTCTGGATGTCCGCGCGCTGATGGGCGCCGAAGCACATTGCAGCGTGACGTTCGGCCAGAAGACGGCCGAAGGCAAGGCACTGCTCGAAACCGACGAATTGATCTTCCGCGGCGAAGGCTTGAGACTCGCGATTCCATACAAGACGATCTCTCGCGTGGACGCGCAGGACGGCGTCCTGCGCGTCAGCTGGCCGGACGGCACCGCGGCGTTCGAACTGGGTCCGGCGGCCGTGAAGTGGGCGGAGAAGGTGCGGAACCCGCCGAGCCGTATCGACAAGCTGAGTATCCGCGCGGGTCAGCTCGTGCTGTTTGTCGGCGTGCGTGACGCGACGTTTCGCGAGGAGATCGAAACGTGCGGTGCAACCGTGCTGGCGCGTGGCACCACGCCTGTGGACGCGATTTTCGTCGCCGCGAACGAGCGCGCCGATCTCGATCGACTCGTGACGCTGCAGAAGTTCCTCAAGCGCGACGGCGCGATCTGGGTGATTCGTCCGAAGGGAAGCGCGCAGATTACCGAGAGCGACGTAAGAACGGCGGGCAGGACCGCCGGCCTCGTGGACGTCAAGGTGGCGCGCTTCTCCGACACCCACACCGCCGAGAAATTCGTGATACCGGTCTCGCGCCGATAGGGCCGTTTCGCACCGGTACGGCGCATCCTTTCGGATGGGCCAGATGCGACAGGAGACGACATGAATCGTTACGTGACTGAGTTCACCGGGACCTTCTTCCTGGTTTTCACCATCGGCTGCAGCGTCCTGGTGGGGACGCCGATGGCGCCGCTTGCGATCGCCGCATCGCTGATGGTGATGGTCTACATGGGCGGCCATGTCTCGGGTGCGCATTACAACCCGGCCGTGTCGCTTGGCCTGGTGCTGCGCGGCTCGTTTGCCGCGAGCGAGCTTGCCGCATACGTATCGGCGCAGCTCCTTGGCGCAGTCGCTGCGAGCCTCGCCGTCTGGCTGGTGACCGGCCGTACGTTCGTGCCCGCGCCGGCTGCGAATGCGACGATCGTTGCGGCGCTGCTGGTGGAGATTCTGTACACCACGGCGCTCGCGCTGGTCGTCATGAACGTCGCCACCGCGCCAGCGACGGCAGGCAACTCGTTTTACGGCCTCGCGATCGGCTTTACCGTCGGGGCCGGCGCGTTCGCAGGTGGTCCGATTTCCGGCGGCGCCTTCAATCCCGCCGTCGGGCTCGGTCCCGCGCTCATTCACGCCATCATCGGCCGTGGATCAATTGCGCATGTCTGGCTCTACATCGTCGGGCCGTGCATCGGCGCGGCAATAGCGGCCGCGATCTTCAAGATTCAACACGCGGTCGCGCCGGCGAGCGCGTGACCGCGCTCATCACCGGCGCCTCGTCCGGCATCGGCGAGGCATTTGCCGACGTCCTTGCCGCCGAAGGCTTCGACCTCGTCATCACCGCGCGCAGGGAAGAGCGGTTGCGCGCGGTACAAGCGCGACTCCAGCAGCAGCATGGGGTCCGCGTCGAGGTGATCGTCGGCGATCTCGAGCGGGCGGAGGCTCCGGCGCGGCTGTGTGCCGAGATCGAGGCACGTGGTTTGAAGATCGACGTGCTCGTGAATAATGCAGGCTACGGCGTTCCCGGCTCCTTCCTGTCGAGCAGCTGGGACGTCCATGCGCGCTTCCTGCAGATTATGGTGACCGCAGTTGCCGATCTGACGTATCGGTTGCTCCCGGGCATGATCGAACGGCGGTACGGACGCATCATCAATGTTGCGTCGCTCGCCGGGCTGGTGCCGTCGCCTGCGGGACATACGCTCTATGCAGCGGCCAAGGCCTTTCTTATCAAGTTCTCTGAATCGCTCGCGCATGAGGTGCGCCGGCACGGCGTGCTGGTGACCGCGCTCTGCCCGGGTTTCACGTACAGCGAGTTCCACGATGTGACCCGCACGCGCGCGATGATGAACAAGATGCCGCGCTGGATGTGGATGTCGGCGCCCGATGTTGCTCGTCAGGGCTACGATGCGGTCATGTCCGGCGAGACAGTGGTCGTGACCGGCCGCCTGAACTCCGCAATCGCGACGCTCGTGCGGATTCTTCCACAGCGGCTCGTCGTTGGAGTCGGCCGGCGAATCGGACGTTCGTACCGCAAGGCGTGATGATGGAACGCCCGAAGACCTGGAGCGAGCTGATCGAGATGCTGTTTGCCGGGTCGTGGAACCCGGGGTTGCAGCGGTTTCGCTCGCCGTACGCGTTCCGTGGCCTGGCATCGACCGGGCACCATTTGTCGAACAGCCTGCTGCGCCTCGCAGCCGGACAGGCCAGCATTAACACGCTGGAGCTCTCGCTGCTGCGCAACTTCTCGAAGTACGCGCACGCGCAGCCGGCGCCGGGCGTCGACTCCGTCTGGCACTGGCTCGCACTCGGACAACACCATGGGCTGCCGACGCGGCTGATCGACTGGACGTACTCGCCGTTTGTCGCGCTCCACTTCGCCACTGACCGTCCGGAGGAGTACGAGCAGGACGGGATCGTCTGGTGCGTGAACTTCGTCGAGGCGAACAAACTGCTGCCCAAACGGCTCAAGGCGATTCTCGAGGAGGAGCAGTCGCAAACCTTCACCATCGACATGCTCTCCGAGTTCAGGTCGCTGAAGGCGTTCGATTCGCTCGCGCACGAGCCGTTTGTCCTGTTCATCGAGCCGCCGTCGCTCGACACGCGCATCCTGAACCAGTTCGCGCTGTTTTCGTTGATGGCGGATCCATCCGCCCGGCTCGACGAATGGCTCGAGGAACATTCACACCTCTGCCGCCGGGTCGTGGTTCCTGCTGAGTTGAAATGGGAAGTGCGCGACAAGCTCGATCAGGCAAACATCAACGAGCGCACCCTCTTCCCTGGTCTCGACGGCTTGAGCCGATGGCTCGAGCGCTATTACACGCCAAAATCAGCACCCGGGAATTAGGGAGAGAAACGGTCTGCCCATTGCAACCTCTGGCGTGCATGGGTATCCGCTTCCTCCAAGTCACCTTCGTGGTCACCGCGCTGACGCTGGCGGCAGGCTGCAACCGCGAGCCGCAGGTCGACAATTCGCGCTACGCGCCTGCCATCGAGCGCATCGTCGACTCGTCGCCGGCATGGATTGATCGCGACAAGCTCGGCTCGACGCTGTGGAAAGCGGAGCGAGAGTTCTACGAATCTCGCGGACATCTGCCGGCGTGGATCGACGGCGACAAGGCGTCGCCGCGTCTTACCTCGCTGGTCGAGGCGCTGAAGCATTCCGAGGATCATGGACTCGATCCCGCCCGGTACGGCACCGACCGTTTTCAGCAGGCGATTGCCGCGGCGGACCAGAACAAGAAGCGATATGACCTCGCAAAGATTCCTGAGCTCGACGCGAGGCTGACGTATGCCTATCTCCGTTATGCAGCGGACCTGTTGGGATGGTCGTCGAGCCCGAAGGCAATTTACGCGAACTGGATTCCGGCGCCCAACAAGGTCGATCTGGTAGAGCAGCTGACGAAAGCGGTCTCGTCAGACAACGTGCAGCAGACGCTCGAGGAGCTCGCCCCGTCGCACACGCAGTACAAAGGGCTGCAGACCGCGCTGCAGCACGAGCGTCAGAACCCAACCGGGCATCTCGACCAGATTCGCATGAACCTGCAGCGGTGGCGCTGGATGCCGCGCGACCTCGGCGATCGCTACGTCTTCGTCAATGTTCCCGCCTACCAGATGCAGGTCGTCGAAGGTACCACCCCCGCGCTTGCGATGCGCGTGATCGTCGGCGACCCGATGCACCAGACGCCGCTCTTCAGCGACGATATGACGACCGTGGTCTTCAGCCCGAACTGGAATGTGCCCGAGAGCATCATTCGCAAGGAGATGCTCCCGCGGCTCGTCACCGATCCCGGTTATCTGGAGCGCCAGGACATCGAAGTCGTCGGAACGTCCGGCCAGGTGGTGGATGCGGAGGCGGTGGACTGGAGCGACGAATCAGCCGTGAACGGTCTGCATTTTCGCCAGGAGCCCGGGCCGAAGAACGCGCTCGGCCTCGTGAAGTTCCAGTTTCCAAATTCGTTCGACGTCTACATGCACGACACGCCGCAGGACTCGCTCTTCAACAAACCTCGCCGCGCGCTCAGCCATGGATGCATACGGCTGGAAGACCCCGTCGCGCTCGCCAAGTATGTCCTGCGCGACAAACCTGAATGGACGGCCGAAAGGATCAGCACGGCGATGAATGCCGGCCGCGAGCAGAGCGTCGCGCTGAAGGAACATCTGCCTGTTCACATCGGGTATTTCACTGCGTGGGTCAATCCGGACGGAACGGTGACGTATACCGACGATCCGTACCAGCTTGATCAGAGGCAAAAAGCTCAATCTCTTTAGCTAAGGTGACGGCACGTACCCGGCGAACACGTACGCAAACAGCATCGAGAGAATTCCCATCAGCGCCATGAGAAACACGCTGTGCTTGATGGTGAACCGGAACAGCTTCCCCTCGTCCGCCGTCGTCATGCCGGTTGCAGCGACGGCCACGGCGATGCTTTGAATGGAGATCATCTTGCCCATCACGCCTGCGGCGGAATTCACCGAGGCGGTGAGGACGGGGTTGAGATGCAGGGCGGTGGCAGTGACCACCTGCAGGTTGCCGAAGAGCGCATTGGCTGACGTATCGCTGCCGGTGAGGAAGACGCCCAGCCAGCCGAGCATCGCGCTGAAGAAGGGGAACGCCGGTCCCGTAGCCGCCAGCGCCAACCCGAGCGTCGATGTCATGCCCGAGTAGTTCATCAGATATGCGAGGCCGAGCATTCCCGCGATCGTCAGCATCGGCAGCGCCAGCTGTTTAAAAGTCGCGACGTAGATCCTGCCGAACCGTGCCGGGCTGACGCGGAGCAGCAGCGCTGCGGCGATGGTAGCGAGGAAGCACGAGGTTCCCGACGCGCTCAGCCAATTCAGCTCGAAGACGGCCCCGTACGGCGTTGGCTGGGCTACAACCGGTGGAACACGCTGAATCATGTTGTGAAGGCCGGGGACCAGCAGTCCGTTGAGCAGCGTCGGGCTTCTTGGAATACCCGCCGGCAGAAGGCTGTTCGTCCAGCGGTTGAGGGCGAGCTTCACGCCGGCCTCGCCCCATACGAGCACGAACGCGACGAGCAGCAGATACGGAAGCCACGCGGTGAAAATCTCGACAGCCGAGTGTGTCCGCTTCCCGACGGCGACGGTGGCCTGACCGGCGAGCCTGCCGACATCAGGCGGCGCCCACGCGTGAACCGGTGCGGGCGGCCTGTCGCCCTCCAGGTGCATGAGATTACGCGGCGTCCACAGCTTCATCACCGCGACCATCACGGCGATGCACGTCAGCGAGCTGGCGATGTCGGTCAGCTCCGGTCCGATGAAGTTCGACACGAAGAATTGCATTCCGGCGAACGACGCGCCGCACGCGATGATCGCCGGCAGCACTTCCAGTGCCCGCCGTCCGCCTGCCATGACGACGACGAGATAGGCCGGGATGAAGAGCGAGATCATCGCGCAGAGCCGGCCGACCATCGCGCTCAGCGCCATCACAGGCAGTCCGGTGACGTTGGCGAGCGTGGTTACCGGAATGCCGATCGATCCGAATGCCACCGGAGCCGTGTTGGCGAGCAGACAGATGCCCGCCGCATAGAACGGATTGAACCCGAGACCCGCGAGCATCGCGCCGGACACGGCCACCGGCGCGCCGAAACCGGCGGCGCCTTCGATGAAGGCGCCGAACGAGAACGCGATGAACATGGCCTGCAGTCGCCGGTCCTGGGAGAGGCCTCCGACTGAGTCCTTGATGATCTCGAACTTCCCCGTATCGACCGCCAGCCGATACAGCATGATCGCCGCGAAAACGATCCAGGCGATGGGGAACATCCCGAACGCGGCTCCGTACATCGTGGAGATGACGGCCAGCCGCACCGGCATTCCGTAGATGACAGTCGCGAGTATGAACGCCGAGGCCAGAGCCGAGAGCGCCGACATCCACGCCGGCCGCCGAGCGACCCCGAGCATCAGGAAGAGGACGAAGATTGGAACTGCGGCCACGACGGCCGACAGGCCCAGGCTTCCACTCAACGGCTCATAGTTGTGTTGCCACATTGGAGCGGGGAATGATATCGAATAATTGGTTCGCTTGGTGAAGAAGCTTGTGCTCGTCCTGGCGCTGCTGGCGGCCCCGTCGCTCGCGGCGGCCCACCCGGCGCCGTTCAGCTACCTCGATCTGCGCATCGGCAACGACGTGATCGAGGGCGCGCTCGTCGTGCACATCATCGACGTGGCGCACGATCTGGGCATTGCGGCCCCGGAGAAGCTGCTGGACCGGTCAACGGCGTACGGCAATCTCGATCGCCTGACTGCCCTCGTGGCGCAGCGGCTGATGCTGCGATCGGACCAGCCTCTGACGATGCAGTGGGGAGACGTGGACACGCTCCCGGAGCGTCAGGGCGTCCAGCTTCATTTCCGCATCCACACACCGCGGCCGGCGACTCTCGGCATCCATGCGCTGATGTTTCCCTACGATCGGCTCCACCAGACGTTCGTAAACGTCTATGAAGACGGTGCGCTGCGGCAGCAGTTCGTGCTCTCGGCGGACAACCCCGATCGGACGTACTACAGCGGCACGACGCAGGGGGCGATTGCGGTCATCAAGACATTTGTTCCCGCGGGAATCCATCACATTCTGATCGGGCCCGATCACATCCTCTTTCTGATCGGGCTGCTGTTGCTCGGCGGCGGATGGAAGGCGCTGTTGAAGATCGTCACCGCCTTCACGATCGGCCACAGCATCACGCTGTCGCTCGCGGCGCTGAACGTCGTCACGCCTCCGCCGAACATCATCGAGCCGGCGATCGCGCTGAGCATCATCTTCGTCGGCGCCGACAACCTCGTACGCGGCGGCGGACGCGACGTGCGCGCGCTCATTGCGCTGACCTTCGGTCTCGTGCACGGCTTCGGCTTTGCGAACGTCCTTCGCGAGTTCGGGTTGCCGCGCGAGGCGCTCGGCTGGTCGCTGTTCTCGTTCAACGTCGGCGTTGAAATCGGGCAGCTCTTCATCGTGCTGCTCGTCGCCACCGCGCTGGCAGTCGTCCGGCGCCGCAGCGAAACCGTCGGTATGCGAGTCGCCTATGCGGGTTCGCTGATTGTGATCGCCGCAGGCACCTACTGGTTTGTCCAGCGCGTGTTCTTCGTTTAGATCCGCCTTAACGCATCGGCGATGATCGAGACGGCCTTGTTGGCCGCGTCGACTTTGCCGCCCATCGTCAGGAATCCGTGGATCATTCCGGGAATCACCTGATAATCCACAGCCACGCGCGCACCCTTCAGCCGCCGCGCGTACGCGGCGCCCTCATCCACCAGGGGATCGAGCTCGGCGGCGATGATGAGCGCCGGTGCGATGCCGTGCACCCATGGCGCCAGCAGCGGTGATGCGCGCCAGTCGTTGACCGCGTCCGGCGTTGGCGCATACTGCGCGATGTACCACTTCATCCCGGCGCGGGTCAGGAGGTAGCCCTCTGCAAACCGCGAGTACGAGTCGGACGCCGCGCGCAGATCCATGACGGGATAGATCAGCACCTGCAGCGCCAGCCGCGGCTTCCGCGAGTCGCGTGCCTGCAGCGCAACGACCGCTGCCAGCCCAGCGCCTGCGCTGTCGCCACCAACTGCAATACGTGTCGGATCGATGCCGAGCTCCGCGGCGTGTGCCGCCACCCACGTTGCCGCGGTCCACGCGTCATCGGCAGCGGCGGGAAAGCGGTGCTCGGGCGCGAGCCGGTAATCGACGGCAATCACGGACGCGTTGGCCTCGCGCGCGATCTGCCGGCAGACGACGTCGTGCGTGTCGAGATCGCCGACGACCCAGCCGCCGCCATGGAAGAAGATGAACGCCGGCAGCACCCCCTCAGCAGGACGATAGAGCCGCACCGGAACTGTTTCAGCCACGAGATCACGGACGACGGGAAGATCAGGTACGGCCGGCCGCAGCACGGCGCGCGTCTCACGATAGAGACGCCGCGCTTCCGTCGGCGGGATCCGATCGAATGCAGGAACACCGAGGCTCGCCAGGTAATCCATCACCGCGCGAGCTTGTGGATCGATGGCGATCACATCCAGCGGCGATACCAGACGATCGACGCCGCGCCGAAATGATCCCACGCGTCGCGGCCGAACGCCTGGCGCATGCGGTGGCTGACGCGCAGCGTGATCTCGGGCGTGACGCGGAACCCGAGCGTCTGCTCGGTGCCGTTGAAGTTCTGCTCGAGCCCCGCGATCGTCGGCAGCGTCGTCTGGATTCGATCCACGCGCCCAGCGACGAACCATCGAGGCGTCAGCGCCTGGGCGCCCTGCACGTACCAGCCGGACGTACTGCGCGTGCCGAGGCTGGTGTCGAGCGCGTCGTGCACAAGTTCACTGGCAAGGCTGGTGTGACGGAACGACAGCTCAGATTCGATGGTATAGAGGTTCGCGTCGCGGCTCGTGGTGATCGTGGGACTCTCGCCCGCGCGCAGCCAGCCTCCGTGCGTGAGCGAGGCGCCGACGCGGAAGCCGACAAACGGCGTGATTCCGCCGCCGACCACGACGTTCATAAATCGCGGCGGGTTGCCGCCGAAGAGCGGGGGATTCGGGTCCGCGAACACGCGGCGCAGACGCAGCGGCGACGTATCAATCAGTGCGACGCGCGCATCCCAGTGTGTTGCGGACGCGGTGGCCTGTGCGCCGAGCGGATAAATGCCGCTCATCAGATTCACGCGAGGGCCGCGGACCTCCAGCGACGGAATCGAGGTGAACAGCTCCGCCGGTACCGCAATCGTCGGGTTCATGTGCGGGCGCAGCGTCAGGTTCGCGAGACCAACCGGCGAGGGGATGTAGCCGCCTTCAATGCGGAACGCGACGGGACCCGGCCGCTCGTAGCGCATCTCCGCCACCCAGATCTGCCGGTTCCACTCGCCGTTATTGGCGAGCCGCTGGATCTGCGGCCGCACGATCGCCTGAATGTTCTTGCCGAAGTCGCCGACGACGAGCGTGTCGAGGAAGACGCCAGTCACCTGGTTGCCGTTCGCATCCGCGGTGACGTCGACGCTTGCTGCGGAATCGATCGACAGGACGGAGGGCTGCGCCTGCTGTGCTGCGGCCGGGGCCGCCAATGTGAGGATGGCGGCAACCGTCACCAATATGACCGTCGGCGCCCGCGCGAGGAGGCGGGGCGGCATCTTCACGGCCGGTCCTCCGGCCTCGCGGGGATCGGCAGGACGAAGTCGACCGTTGCGGGCCGTGCCGGCTCGACGCGCAGCGGCAGCGTCGTATCGCCGAGCCGCTCGTGCCACGCGGTGATCTGATGCATCCCCGGCGGCACGCCCCGGAGATCGAAGTTGCCCTGCTCGTCGGGGATCGCGAACCACGGATGGTCGAACACCAGCACCGTCGCGGACATGTGCGAGTGAATCTGGCAGAACACTTTCACCACGCCCGGTTTGTCGAACCGCTCGCCGCGGCTCTTACCCTTGGGATAGCGCCCGAGGTCGAACGTCTTGGTCCGCGAGAGCGAAAAGACGTTGTGGTAAATGGGATCGTCGTTGGGGAATTCGACGGTCGAACCGACGGTGACTGCCACCACACGGGGGACGAAGTTTTCGTTGCGCTGACGGATTTCGGCGCGCATCGCGGGCGCTGGTGTTCTCGGCGCATCCTTCACGTAGACGACCACGTGCCGCAGCTCCGATTCGGGCGCGAGCGCGACAGCGGGAATGCTCCGGGAGTATGTTGATGTCGCGCGCTTCGCGGTGATTGGAATGTCGATCGACACGCGTCCGCGCACCGAACCTGGCTCCTGCGCGGCCGGCTCCTTGTCGATCGTCAGCGCGAGCCCGAGGACAGCGGCAACCAGCACGGAGCTACGGGCGCTGAAAATCATCGGGATGTGCTGCATTCTATTTGATTGATATGGTTCCACGATGCTCAGCCTGCTTCTGATGGCCCTCGCCGCTGATCCCGTCTCCAATTCTGTGGATCGTGGTGTCTCGGAAGCGTTGGCCCGCGAACGTGCCGCCGCGTTTTCAGCGGTGCGCTACGACCTGGCGTTTACGGTACCAGTAAGCCGGCAGCAGCCGGTCGAGGGCGTTCTGCGCCTCACGGTCACCCTTCCGGGGCCGCGGCGCATCGTCTTTGATTTTTCGGCTCCTAAGGAGCGGGTTCGCAGTGTCCGCGTCGGGGAGGCCGCGGTTGTTCCGTTGTACGTCGAGGATCACCTCATTATCCCCGCTGATGCAACCCGCGGCGGTGAGAACCGCGTGTCCATCGAGTTCACCGCGGGAGACGAAGCACTGAACCGCAGTGACGATTTCCTTTACACACTCTTTGTCCCCGCTCGCGCTCATTTGACGTTTCCCTGCTTCGATCAGCCGGACATCAAGGCGCGGTACACGCTGGCGCTCGATGTCCCTGGCGGGTGGGAGACGGTCGCCAACGGCCCGGAGATCGGCCGCGACGGAAGCGCGGACCGCGTTCGCGTGCGATTCGCCGAGACGCGACCACTGCCGACGTATCTCTTCGGCTTCGTTGCAGGCAAGTTCTCCGTCGAGCGGGCGACGCGCAACGGGCGCGAGATGCGCATGTTCCATCGCGAAACCGATGCGGCGAAGGTTGCCCGGAACCGCGACGCGCTGTTCGACCTTCACGCGTCGGCACTCGCGTGGCTCGAGGATTACACGGCGATCCCGTATCCGTTCGAGAAGCTCGATTTCATCCTCATCCCGTCGTTTCAGTTCGGCGGCATGGAGCATGCGGGCGCGATTCTCTATAACTCGACGGGACTCATGCTCGACGAGAGCGCGACACAGAACCAGTTGCTGAACCGCGCCAGCACGATTGCGCACGAGACCGCGCACATGTGGTTCGGCGATCTCGTCACGATGCGGTGGTTCAACGACGTGTGGATGAAGGAAGTGTTCGCCAACTTCATGGCAGCGAAGATCGTCAACCCGTCGTTCCCGACCGTCAACCACGACCTTCGCTTCCTGCTGTCGAATTACCCGGACGCCTATTCGGTGGATCGCACGGCGGGCTCGAATCCGATCCGTCAGCCGCTGAGCAACCTCAATGACGCCGGCCAGCTGTACGGTCCGATCATCTACGAGAAGGCGCCCATCGTCATGCGGCAGCTCGAGATGGTCGTCGGCGAGCAGCGATTCCGTGACGGCCTTCGCGACTATCTGAAGAAGTACGCGTTTGGCAACGCGACGTGGCTGGACCTGATTCGCATTCTCGATGCGAAGACGCCAGAAAACCTGGCGGCGTGGAGCCGCGCGTGGGTGGAAGAGCGAGGCAGGCCTGAGTTCACGACAACGCTGCGCGTCGCGGGTAACAACACGATTCAGCGGCTGACGATTTCGATGAACGATCCGTTGCGGCGCCGGCTCGTATGGCCGCAGCGGATGCGCATCACGCTCGGGTATTCGGGTTCTCAGCAGGATATTGCCGTCTATGCGAATGCGCGCGAAACGGCGGTGCGCGAAGCGGTCGGCCTGCCGAAGCCACTGTTCGTCCTGCCGAACGGCGCCGGACTCGGCTACGGTCTTTTCCTGCTCGATGCCGACAGCGCACGATACCTTCTCGAAAACATGCCGCACGTCCGCGATCCGCTGACACGCGGGGCCGCGTGGGTGACGCTCTGGGACAACGTGCTCGAGGGTCGCGTCCGCGCCGGTGCATTCATCGACGCTGGCATACGGGCGCTCCCGGACGAAAGCGACGAGCAGAATACACAGCGCGTGCTGGCGTACATCAGCCGCGCGTTCTGGCGTTACCTGCCGCAGGAGGAACGCCTCGCGCGCGCGCCGGCGCTCGAGGCGGCCCTGCGCGCCGGCATGACGCGCGCGACGACGACGAGCCTGAAGTCCGCATGGTTCAGCGCGTTCCGTGACGATGTGCTGACCCGCGATGGCGTGAGCTGGCTCGAGCGAGTATGGCGGCGCGACGAGACGATTCCCGGCCTGCCGTTTGTCGAGACGGACGAGATCGTGATGGCGATGGAGCTCGCGGTGCGCGAAGTGCCCGGCTGGCACGAGGTTCTGCAGACGCAGCTCGATCGAACGCAGAATCCGGATCGAAAGGCGCGCTTCGCGTTTGTGATGCCGGCGCTTTCCGCCGATCCGCAGGTGCGCGGCGCGGCGTTCGAGCGGTTCCGGCAGCTCGAGAATCGCCGGCGCGAGCCATGGGTCACGGAATCGCTGGCGTACCTGAATCATCCGCTTCGCGAAGCGGACGCCGAGCGATTCATCCGCCCGGGCCTCGAGCTGCTGGCGGACATTCAGCGGACCGGGGATATCTTCTTTCCAGCGGCCTGGACGAGCAGCATTCTCTGGGGCCACCGGTCGTCGCGCGCGGCGGGGATGGTGCAGGATTTTCTCGCCAGGGAGCTGCAGTATCCGGAGCGGCTGCGGTGGACCGTGCTCAGCTCCGCCGACGATCTATTCAGAGCTGCAGCACTATCGGCCCGCTAGTCTCTTCACCCGACGGCGTGAAACGCGGCACGTCACGCAGCGTGTTGCCTTCGAGCTCTCCAATCACGCGCACGTTCATCGTGTAGTCCTGAATCGTCACGAGCAGGAAGTGAGCCCGGTTCGACCATGTCACCGTGCGTGCGTCCTCGAAGCGATTCGGCGGCCGCGCATCGAGCTTGCTGCCGGCGCCTGTCGTCAGATAGTCGATCCCGTTGTCGCGCGAATGCTGGAAGTTGTGTTCGTGGCCGTTGAGCACCACGCGAACACCCGCGCGCGCGAAGAGCGGCAGCAGCGCCTCCATCCGGTCGGTGTTGTGGTGGTTGGGCCCCGCGCAGAAGGGCGGGTGGTGGCAGAAGACGAACTTCCACCGCGCCGTCGAATCGGGAACGAGCGTCTGGTCGACCCATTCCCAGTGCTTCGGATATTCGTACAGCCGCTTGCCGCGAAAGAAATCTTCCTTCGACGTGTCGATGCAGATGAATTCCACGTCGCGTCCGTAGCGGAAGCGGTAGAAGAGTCCTGGATCGAGCGACGCGCGGCCCGACGCCTCGTCGCTTGCGATCCGTTCCCGCAGATAGAGATTGTCGAGCAGCTGCTCGCGATCGTCGCGGTCCTCCGTCTCCGCCGTATCGTGGTTGCCGATGCACGGGTAGACCGGAATCCGATTGAGCATGTAGCGGTACGGCTGAAAGAACGTGAAGAACCAGTCGTCGTCTTCATCGCCGGTGGCGCCGACCGGAATGCCGAGAATGCGGTGACCGGCGTAGATGTTGTCGCCGGTCGTCACGATCGCCCGGACGTCATGCCGTTCGAAGGCGAGTTGCATCGCCTGAGCCACCTCGAACTGACGGCGGGTAGGCGTCGAGCGCAGGATGCCGGTGCCGTAATCGCCGATCACCATGAAGGTGAACGAGCCGGCCGGTTCAGCGGTCGGATCGGGGTGCGTGCAGAATCGATTGATATACCGGCCGCCGCGCTGCACGAGACCCTGATCGCTGCCGCGCACCCAGTCCCACCGCTCGTCCACGCCCCACGGCTCGCCTTTGACGATCACTTCGTAGCGGTACTCCGTGTTCGGTGTCAGCCCCGTCACCCAGCAGAAGTTCGTCGTCTCGGTGAAGGTGGTACTGACGAGCGCGCCTGACGCGTCGTAGACATTCACGCGCGCTGGGCCGTACGGATCGGAGCGCGCGCCGATGCTTTCGCGGCGCGGCGGGTGGACGTGATGAAGATCGTGGTCGTCGACGAGCTTCCACTCCTTCCGGCTGCGGGTCTTGAAGTAGAACGCGCCCCAGGCGATCAGCGCGGATTTATGCGAGAGCCCGGCGAGATGGAGGTAGGGTTCAGCGTGAAACTCAGGCACGCGGACCGCATATGCAAGATCCGCGTACTTCTCCCGGCAGGAGGTACGCGGATTCCGCGACTTTACAGGCGCCACGCCTGAATTTCTTGGCGATTCTGCCGGGCGCTCGGATTGCTCCTTCTCCCCGCATGGATCAAGACGACGAAGACATCTTCCTGATGCAGCAACTGGCCCCTTCAAACATCGCTGGCGTCCACAATTACTGCGACAGCTGGTGCGAGCGCTGCGGATTCGCGAACCGCTGTGTCGTCAACATGTCGCGGCCTCGCGACGCGGAGGCGCCAGGCCCCGATCCGCTGCTCGATCATTTGAAGGAACGTTTCGATCAGGTGAGGACGCTGGTTGCGCGGCGATCGACGTTCAGCGTCGAGCAGCTCCTCAACAATCTTCCCGAGCCGGATGCCAAGGATGAAGCGGAGCTCGAGAAGGAGGAGGCGCGTCGAGAATATCGGCGCAGACACGATCCGATTCTGAGGGAGGCGAAGTGGTACTCCGGGCTCGTTCAGGCGTGGTTCGAGATGGAAGCGGGCGGCATGCGCGCACATGCGGATGCCCTTGTGCGCCGTGCCGAGACCGAAAGCGTCGATGACATTTCACTGATCGAGCTCGCGCGGGTGCTCGACGCCATCGCGATCGTGCGCAACGACGCGTTTCTGATCTACGTGAAGCTGAATCGCGCGATCGACGGGTCGGAGGAGGATCGTCACGCTCGCTGGGACGATCCGATTCAGAACGATTACAACGGATCCGCCAAGCTGGCGCTGACGTGCATCGATCGATCCGAAGGCGCGTGGAGAGCCATCGATCAGTGGTATCCGTCGTGCCGAGGCGCGCGGGCGCTGGCAGATCAGCTTATGGAACTGCGCACCGCAGTTGAAGAGCGGCTGCCGTACGCCCGTGCGTTCCTGCGTCCCGGATTCGACGGCCTGGTGACGCCCGACTAGCGTGCTCCTTTACTTTCGTTCGTCTGGCCCGCGAAGCAGCCGCATCAATTCGAGTGGTACGGGAAACAGGATGGTCGAGTTCTGTTCCGACGCGATTTCGGTCAGCGTCTGCAGGTAACGCAGTGTCATGGCGGCCGGCTCGCGCTCGATCACGGCCGCGGCCTGCGAGAGTTTTTCCGATGCCTGCAGTTCGCCCTCGGCGTGGATGATCTTCGCGCGTTTCTCACGCTCCGCTTCGGCCTGCCTCGCCATCGCGCGCTGCATCTCCTGGGGGAGATCGACGTTCTTGACTTCCACCGCTGAGACCTTGATGCCCCACGGTTCCGTCTCGGTATCCAGGATGCGCGTGAGTTGCTGATTCAGGCGATCGCGCTGCGACAACAGATCGTCGAGCTCCGCCGTTCCGAGGACGCTTCGAAGCGTGGTCTGCGAGAGCTGCGATGTCGCGTACAGGTAGTTCTCGACTTCGACCACTGCCTTCCGCGGCTCGATCACCCTGAAATAGACGACCGCGCTCACCTTCACCGAGACGTTGTCGCGCGTGATGACGTCCTGCGGCGGCACGTCGTGGACGATCGTGCGAAGGCTGATGCGGACGATGCGATCGATCGGCCGGAAGACGAGGATGACACCAGGACCCTTCGGATCGGGCAGGAGCTTGCCAAGCCGGAAGATGACGCCGCGCTCGTACTCGGCGAGGATCTGAATCGACGTCAGCAGGTAGAACACGATGAAGACGCCAAGAATCAGCGCCGGGGAAATCGCAATCATGACGATTCTCCTTGCTGCTTGGACGTCATCAATGGTTCTACGTCCAGCGTGAGTCCTTGAATACCGAGGACGCGAATAGGCTGGCCCGGCGCGACTGGCGCCCGGCTGATCGCCCGCCAGAGTTCGCCTCGCACGCGAACATAGCCAGGTGTATCACTCGTGATGGTGTTGGTCGCCTCGCCCTGCGCGCCGACGAGTCCTTCTTTTCCCGTCACGGGAGGGCGGCGATGGGCAACGAGCGCGAGACGGCCGAGGAAGAGGAAGATGGCAGCGAAGGCGAGCGCCGCCGGGATGATCAATCCGAGACCGACGCGCACGCCCGGGACGGTGCCGGTCATCATGACGGACCCGATGACGAGTGCAATCGTTCCGCCTACGCCCAGGACTCCGCTTGGAACCTTGAGCTCCAGCACGAGCAACCCGATCCCGAGAAGGACTAGAAGCAGGCCGGTCGTGTTGATCGGCAGGATCTGCAGCGCAAAGAAGGCCAGCAACAGGCTGAGCGCGCCGGCGACACCCGGCAGGACGGCGCCGGGGTTCCACAGTTCCACGGTCAGGCCAATCATGCCGAGGGTCATCAGCAGGTATGCGACCTCGGGATGTGCGAGCGCGCTGAGAAAGCGTTGCCGTCCCGTCATGTCGACACGTCGCGTTTCGATCCCTTGTGTGTGGATCACGGCTGCGCGGCCGTCGAATCGCTTGATGCTGCGGCCATCGATCTTGCGGAGCAGGTCGTCGAGATCGCTGGCCGTGAGATCGATCAGTGGCGGCATCGCCTGCAGCGCTTCGAGGTCGGTGAACGCCCGGCTCTCTTCGACCGCAGCGGCGGCGAGCATCACGTTGCGCCCGCGCGCTTCGGCGAGCGTCCTCGCATAGGCTGCCGCGTCCGCCGCTGCCTTCTGCGACGTCACGGTGTCCATTGCCTGACCGCTGCCGGAGACAGGATGCGCGGCGCCGATATGCGTGCCCGGCGCCATGGCGGCCACGTCGGCGGCGAGGGTGAGGATGAAGCCGGCGGAAGCGGCCCGTCCACCTGCAGGTCCGACGAAGACCACGACCGGTGCGCGCGAGTTGATCATGCGTGTGACGATGTCACGCGTCGAATCGAGCAGCCCGCCAGGCGTCCGCAGCACGATGACGACGACATCTGCGCCGGACGTATCCGCCTGATCGATGACGCCTTTCAGGTATTCCGCTGACACCGGATGGATGATGCCGTCGAGTTCCGCGACGACGGCGAGCGGACGCCGAGGGGCCGGTTGCGCTGTCAGGAGTTGAACGGCGCACTGCAGGAAGAGAGCCGCGAGCACGACTCGCCGCACGGAAGGATTGTATGCCTGATATTGGGAGTCGGAGTCGGGTGATCCGCCGTGAGGGAGTCAGAGTCCGGTGACGCGACATACGCGAGTCAGAGTCAGGTGACGACGCGTATCAACCTTGCAAATTCTGCTCACTCAGTCGAACGAGACAACTCCTTTTGCGATGGATTTGCGCAGCGTTTCAAGCTGATCGCACTCCGCCGTAGGGCCACACATGTGCCGCCACGCCTCCTGCCGCCGATCCGGCGTATTTGCGAGCGCATCGTAGACGGCATGGGGGACCACTATCGGGTCCTTGACCCCCAACGCATGTGCGCGATAACTGCTCCACGGATACGATTCCACGGATCCAGCAAGTCCCGCGCGCACGGGATTCATCTCCACGTACCGCATGCACGTCAGCCAATAGCGTTCATCGGTGATGATCGCCGTTCGGAATCGACCTTCCCACAGCGTTCCAGTGCGGCTGTAGCGATCATTGAAGTAACGAACATATCGTCGCCCCAGGCTCTGCATTCCGCGTGACAATGCGGTCGGCGACTCGGGTGTCACCATCAGATGGAAGTGATTGGACATCAATGCGTACGCATGAACGTGGAACTTGTAACGCCGCATCGCGAATAGGAGAAACCAAAGAAATAGCTCGTAGTCCGGATCCGTGCGGAACGTTGCGCATCGATTGTTTCCTCGCTGGGTCACGTGAAGAGTGAGGCCTTGCAGGAACACGCGTCGTCGACGAGCCATACGTGTGAAGGTCGCAAGAGAAGGACCGGATCCTTTTCCGCCCAAACTTGCGCGAACAGAACAGCGATCGGCGGATCATGCAACCAGTCCGCGGTTCAAACGATGCAGAAATGGCGATCTTGAGTCGCCCCATCACCGTACTCCGACTCTGGAACGGGTCGTCACCCGACTCTGACTCGGGAACGGACCGCCACCTGACTCCGACTCCCTGATAATGTGACTGTCATGCGTCGCCGGCCTATCGTTGCCGCTCTCCTCGCACTGGCGCTGAGCGCAACCTTCGCCGTCGCGCAGCGCGATCCATTCGCGGACCTCCAGCCGACCGTCATCCTGATCTCCTTCGACGGCTTCCGCTGGGATTACACCTCGAAGGCGCTGACGCCCAACCTCCAGCGCCTGATGATGCGCGGCGTCCATGCGCGCAACATGATTCCGAGCTTCCCCTCGAAAACATTTCCCAACCACTACACGATCGCGACAGGCCTCTACCCGGGCCATCACGGCATCGTCGCCAACAACGTCTTCGACCCCCCAACGGGAAGACTGTTCACCACGGCGAAGCGCGAGGAAGTGAGCGACCCCTTGTGGTGGGGCGGCACGCCCATCTGGACGTTGATGGAACGCAGCGGGCGATCCTCCGCGCCGCTCTACTGGCCTGGGTCGGAAGCGCCACACGACGGACTCCGGCCGACGTACTGGCAGCCGTACAACGAGCAGACTCCAGGCGCAGCCCGTGTCGATCAGATTCTGAAATGGATCGACCTGCCGACTGGACAGCGCCCGCAATTTCTCACGCTGTATTTCGAAGACACCGACCAGACGGGTCACGCCAACGGACCCGATTCACCCGAGGTCCGCGCCGCCATCTCTCGTGACGACGGCTACGTCGGTCGCCTGGTAGATGGCCTCACGGCGCGCGGCATCTTGAACCGCGTCAACATCGTTGTCGTGTCGGATCACGGGATGGCATCCGTCGACGATGCGCACGTGATCGTCGCCGATGACTACATGAGCGCTGACGATGGGTTCATCTCGAACATCAACCCGGACCTCAGCGTCTTCCCCAAGGATGGGAAAGACGAGGCGGTGTACCTGAAGCTTGCCAAGGCGAACCCGCACCTGAAGATGTATCGGCGCGCCGAGACGCCCGCTCGCTGGCATTTCCGCGATGCCGCTGGCCTGCGGATTCCGCCGTTAATCGGCATCGCCGATCCTGGCTGGCAGGTGCTGCGTCGCGAGACCGTCGAGAATATCAAAGCCGGAAAGGCGACGGGCCAGCGCGGTCAACACGGTTGGGATCCGCAGCTGATGTCGATGCGCGCGATCTTCATTGCCACCGGTCCGGCATTCAGGCGCGGTGTGACCGTCGCGCCGTTCGAGAACGTCAGCGTCTACAACGTGCTCGCCAGGATCGTCGGCGTCACGGCTCCGCCGAACGACGGCGATCCATCCGTCGTTCGCGCAGTGCTTCGCTGACGATACTGAGACTCGCTCGCAAGCTTCGGCCGAGCGCGGCTTTGCGCTAAGGTGAGCGTCGGCACTCGCTCTTTTTTCATGGTGGACGGTTCCCCGCGGGAGTTCGAGACTCTCGCCTCGATCAGAAAACTGCTTCTCGGTGCGCTTGCCATCGGCGTGGTCGGCATCAGCGGTGAGCTCATTCTGCTCCGCCACATCGACGAACCGGCGCAATGGATCCCGCTCGTCGCGCTCGGAGCGGCCGTCCCGATTCTGATCTGGCACGCCATCGCGCCGCGTGCCGCAAGCGTCCGCACGCTGCAGGCGCTGATGTTCGCCTTCGTCATCCTTGGCGTCGCCGGCGTTGGCCTGCACTACGACGGCAACGTGGAGTTCGAGCGCGAACTCCACCCGGGTGAACGCGGATGGGAGTTCGTTCGTAAGACAGTTGCGGGGGCGACACCGGTGCTCGCCCCCGGATCCATGGTGCTGCTCGGCCTGGTGGGGCTCGCGCACGCCTACCGGCACCCTTCGCTTGATGGCGGCCAACGCGGCCAGGAGACACGCGTATGAAACAGATTGCTGCAACTCTCGTCGTCGCGCTGGCCGTCATTGGCGCGACGCGCGCCGCTCACGCACAGACTGGCAAGCCGGTCACCATCGTTGATGCGAACCTCGTGACCGAAGCGGATCTCGCGAAGCTTCCGCACATGAACGCCGCGCTCGCGAAGGCCGTCACCGCCAAGCGGCCATTCAAGACGATCAAGGATCTCGATAACGCGCTCAGCTCACTGACCAAAGAGCAGCGTACCGAGCTCTACGCCAAGCTGTTCGTCCCCATCAATCTGAACACCGCGACCGACGAGGAAATCCTGCTGATTCCAGGTGTCGGCAACCGGATGCTCCGCGAATTCAAGGAATACCGCCCCTACACCGCGCTCGCGCAGTTCCACCGCGAGATCGGCAAGTACGTGGACAACACCGAGCTGGCGCGGCTGGAACAGTACGTCTTCGTTCCGATTCAGAAGTAGATGATCTCGCGGGGACTCACGTCGATCGTCATCGCCGCGACGGTCTACCTTGGCATTGCCGGCGGAATTTCGCTGCAGGCGGCGCAGGATCCGAGCACACCGCCGACGTCGCTCGCCAATGCGCTGCCGCCCGACGCGGACGGCGAGTACATCTTTCGGAACAACTGCGCGACATGCCATGGCCCTGATGGGAAAGGCTCGCCGCAAAGCGTTATCGGCTTTGACGCGCCGCTGCCGGACTTCACCGACTGCGCGACAAACACCGTTGAGCCCTTCGGCGACTGGAACTCGGTCGTGCACCGCGGTGGTCCTATCCGCGGTCTCGATCACCATATGCCGGCGTTCGGTGACGCGCTGTCGGATGCGCAGATCGAATCCGTCGTCAAGTACCTCTGGACGTTGTGCGATAACCCGTCCTGGCCGCGCGGCGACCTGAACTTCCCGCGCGCGTTCTTCACCGAGAAAGCGTTCCCTGAAAGCGAAACCGTCTGGACGACGGGGATTACGGCAAAGGGAGCGAAAGCCGTCAGCAACGAGCTCGTCTACGAGCATCGCATCAAGCAGCGCAGCCAGTACGAGGTCACGATTCCGATCGGCTTCGAGCAGACGTCGCCGTCCGGCAGCTGGGTGCGTGGTCTCGGCGATGTGGAGTTCGCGCTGCGCCGGACATTCTGGGCGAATCTCGATCACGCGGCGATCTTTGCCGCGGGCGGCGCGGTGACGCTGCCAACGGGGAAGGATGAAATCGGCATCGGCGAAGACGCGACGGTGTGGGAGCCGTTCGCGATGTTCGCGAAAGGGCTTGGCGCGAACGGCTTCGTTCAGCTGCATGGCGGGTACATGGCGTCGAGCAACCGCACCAATGTCGAAAACTCTACCTACCTTCGCCAGGCGTGGGGGTACACCTTCGCGCAGGATCAGGGTTTCGGCCGCTCGTGGACACCGATGACCGAGATCATCTGGTCGAAGGAGAGCCGCGGCGGCGCCAACTTCGTCGACCTTGTGCCGCAGATGCAGGTCTCTCTCAGCAAGCTCCAGCACATCCTGCTGAGCGTCGGCGTCAGCGTTCCCGCGACACAACGCGAAGGACGCCACCCGGAATTCCTCACCTATTTCCTCTGGGACTGGTCCGATGGCGGCCTGTTCCAGTACTGGCACTAAGGGCGGCCGATGACCCGCATCCTTCCGCTCGCATGTGTCGCCTGGCTCGTCGCTCTTTTCGCCGCCGCGCCTCGTGCGGCGCAGACCGCCGAGCCGGTTGAAGGCGGCGTGAAGGCAGACGCGAAGCAGGTCCATAAGAACCTGTCGTTGTTCACGACATCGGACAACTGCGTCGCGTGTCACAACGTGCTGGTGACGCCGCAGGGTGAGGACGTGTCGATCGGCGCATCGTGGCGCTCGACGATGATGGGCAACTCAGGCCGCGATCCGTACTGGCAGGCCGGCGTTCGCCGCGAGACCATCGACCATCCCATGCACGCGGCAGCCATCCAGGACGAATGCGCCGAGTGCCACATGCCGATGTCGACGCAGATCTCCCGCGCGTCGGGCGGTAAGGGCGAAGTCTTCGCCCATCTGCCATTGAACAAGGACAACGGCACCGAGCTGCAGAAGTTCGCCGCCGACAGCATCTCGTGCACCGTCTGCCACCAGATCTCGAGCGAGCGGCTTGGCACGCGGGAGAGCTTCAACGGCGAGTTCGTCATGAAGCCGACGCCGGCCGACGGGACACGCGTCATCTTCGGACCGTTTCAGATCGATGCGGGGCGCAAGACCATCATGCGGTCGGTAACGGGATTCGTGCAGGCGCAGGGCTCGCACATCCAGGAGTCGGAGCTGTGCGCCACGTGCCACACGCTCATCACGCAGGCGTTTTCGCCGACCGGACAGGTGATCGGTTCCATCGTGGAGCAAGCGAACTTCCAGGAATGGCAGCACAGCGACTACAGCAAGGGCGACGCGGCGCAGTCATGTCAGTCGTGCCATATGCCGGAAGTCAAGGGGGCCACGCGCATCGCCTCGGTGCTCGGCGATTACCGTGAAGGGCTGCATCGTCATCTCTTCGTCGGCGGCAACGCGTTTGTCGTGCGCATGCTCAACCGGTACCGGACGGAACTCGGTGCCGTCGCACAATCCTCCGAGTTCGAAGCGACCGCGAGGGCGACGGTCCGTCAACTTCAGGAAGATACCGCAACGATTTCCATTGCGCGGTCCGAGCTCGCGGGCACCACGCTGAATGTCGATGTCAACGTCAAGAACCTCACCGGCCACAAGTTCCCGACAGGCTATCCATCGCGTCGCACGTGGGTGCACTTGACGGTACGTGACGGCGATGGGCGGCCCGTGTTCGAGTCTGGAGCCGTCAACGACGCGGGCATGATTCAGGGTAACGACAGCGATGCGGATCCGACGACGTACGAACCGCATTACGACCGCATCACCAGCGCCGACCAGGTGCAGATTTACGAGCCGATCCTCGGCGATCCGAACAACGTGCCGACGACAGGCCTGCTCACAGCGACGCAGTACCTGAAGGACAACCGGCTGCTGCCCCGCGGTTTTGACAAGGCCACGGCCGACCCTGGCGTTGCCGTCTACGGCAGCGCGAGGCAGGATCCCGACTTCACCAGCAACGGCGATACTGTGCACTACGCGGTTCGGGTTCCGGGCAATGGCGGTCCGTTTCGCGTCAGCGTCGAGCTGCTGTATCAGCCGATAGGCTTTCGGTGGGCGCACAACCTCGAAAAGTACGACGCGCCGGAACCAAGGCGCTTTGTGAACTACTTCAACGCGATGTCGTCCTCATCCTGGGTCGTTGTCGCAAAGGCATCCGCGCCATAATGCGCGGATGGCCATAGCAAAAGAGTTTCGCGATTTCATCGCGCGCGGCAACGTCATCGACCTCGCAGTCGGCGTAATCATTGGAGCCGCCTTCGGCAAGATTGTCACCACGCTTGTCGAAGGCGTCATCATGCCGCCCATCGGCCTGGCCCTCGGCAGGATCGATTTCTCGAGTCTCTTCTACGCCCTCGACACCAGCAAAGGCGTCCCTGCGTCACTGGCAGACGCGAAGGCGAAAGGGATCCCGGTGATTGCGTACGGCCAGTTCATCAACGACATCATCAGCTTTGTGATTGTGGCGCTGGCGGTATTTCTACTGGTCAAGCAGGTGAACAGGCTGAAGAGGGAGGAACCGGCCGCCGCGGCAGCGCCCTCGACGAAGGAATGTCCCTACTGCGCGACCGCGATTCCGTTGAACGCGAAGCGGTGTCCGAACTGCACGTCTGCCTTGTCCGCCTGACGGCAGACTCTGCCGATGACGGTCGCCGGACGCAGGCGGGTGTTAGATTTCCACTTGCACGCCGAGTTCAACCACGCGCTCGGGGGGTAAGCGGAAGAAGGCCGTCGCTCGCACGGCGTTGCGTGTCATCACGACGAATAGCCGCTCGCGCCAGCGCGCCATTCCGCGGCGGCCGGTGACGAGGATCGTTTCGCGCCCGAGAAAATAGGTGATGTCGTCGGGCTCAATCTCCAGACCGAGGTTGCGCGCCGCGTGCAGCGCGTTCGGCACGTGAGGGTCCTCCATGAAGCCGTACACGAGGCGCACGGTGAAGATTCCATAGCCAAGCGAATCGACAGCGATACGCTGATCGTCAGGAACGTGCGGCACCCGTGCGGTGTTCACAGTCAGCAGCACGACGTGATTGTGCAGCATCTTGTTGTGTCTGAGGTTGTGCGCCAATGCGGGCGGAATGCCTCGTGGCTGCGCCGTCATGAACACCGCCGTGCCCGGTACGCGTATTGGCGGCGCTGCGATGATGACGTCGAGGAAGTGATTGATGGGAATGGCGCGCGCCACGAGACGCTCGCTGACGACCCGACGTCCCGTCTTCCACGTCGTCATCAGCGTGAAGATGCAAGCGCCGATCATGATCGGCAGCCAGCCTCCTTGAAAGAGCTTCAGGAGGTTGGCCCCGAAGAATGTGAGATCGATCGTCAGAAAGACGAGCGTGATGGTCAGCGCGATCGGCTGTGGCCACTTCCATCGCTCCACGGCGATGATGTGCAGCAGCAGCGCGGTGATGACCATCGTCATCGTGACAGCGATGCCGTACGCCGCGGCGAGCGCGCTCGACGAACCGAAGCCGATGACGATGAGAATCGTCGACACCATCAAAGCCCAGTTCACCTGCGGCACGTACACCTGTCCCATTTCGTGCGAGGAGGTGTGTTCGATGTCGAGGCGCGGCGCGTAACCGAGCTGAATGGCCTGTTGTGTAAGGGAGAAAGCGCCGGAGATGAGTGCCTGCGACGCGATGATCGCAGCGGCGGTTGCGAGGCCGACAAGAGGGAAGAGCGCCCACGACGGCGCAAGCAGGAAGAACGGCTGCTTTGCGGCGGTGCCGTTCAGCAGCAGGAGCGCGCCCTGGCCGAAGTAGTTCAATATCAGCGCGGGCAGGACGAGCGCGAACCACGCGATTCGAATCGGGGTCTTCCCGAAATGTCCCATGTCGGCGTAAAGCGCCTCGCCCCCCGTGACGGCGAGAAACACCGCGCCGAGCACGGCAATGCCCGGTAGTCCATGGAGACGAAAATATCTGATTGCATGGACCGGATTGATGGCGCCGATCACGGCAGGCTCCCGGACGATCCAGCTGAGTCCAAGTCCGGCGATCGTGATGAACCAGATCACCATGATGGGGCCGAACAGCCGTCCCACATGGTGAGTGCCGTACTTCTGGAACAGGAACAGGACGACGAGAATGGCGGCCGACATCGGCACGACGTAAGGCGCGAACAGCGGTGTCTCGACCTGCAGGCCTTCGACGGCACCGAGGACACTAATCGCCGGCGTGATCATGCCGTCGCCGTAAAGGAGCGCGGCGCCGAAGATGCCGAGGCCAATGAGCACCGGTGTCGCCTTGCGCGCGACCGTCTTGCCGCGATCCGGCACGAGAGCCGTCAGCGCAAGAATGCCGCCCTCACCCTGGTTATCGGCGCGCATCACGATCGCGATGTATTTGATCGAGATGACGATGAGCAACGCGTACACGACCATCGAGAGCACGCCAAGGACGTTTTCGGGCGTCACCGACACCGCATGCGCGCCGTAGAAGCACTCGCGGATGGTATAGAGCGGGCTCGTTCCGATGTCGCCGTAGACGACGCCGATTGCCGTGAGGGTCAGCGGAACGATGCGCGATGCGGACGCGGGCGTGCGCGTCGCCTTCATCATCATCATCGTTTAGATCTCGACCTGCACACCGAGCTCCACGACGCGCTCGGGCGGGAGCCGGAAGAACGCAGTTGCGCGCACGGCGTTGCGAGTCATCAGCACGAAGAGCTTTTCTCGCCAGATGGCCATGCCGCGGCGATGCGTCACGAGAATCGTCTCACGTCCGAGGAAATACGTCACATCGTCGGCGTCGATCTCGAGACCGCGGTTCTGCGCCGCACGCAACGCATCCGGTACGTTCGGGTCCTCCATGAAGCCGTACACCGCGCGCATCGTGAACACACCATAGCCGAGCGCCTCGAACACAACCTGTTCGTCCGGTGGAACGTGCGGAACCGGTGCCGTCGAGACGGTGAGAATCACGACGTACTCGTGCATCACCTTGTTGTGACGCAGGTTGTGCGCAAGCGCGGGCGGTGTGCCACGGGGCTGCGCCGTCATGAACACCGCTGTGCCGGGCACGCGGACCGGCGGCGACGCCACGATCACGGACATGAAGTGTTCGATTGGAATCGCTCTCGCCGTCAGCCGCTCGGCAACGATGCGGCGGCCCGTCTTCCACGTCGTCATGATCGTGAACGTGCAGGCGCCGATGATCAGCGGCAGCCATCCCCCCTGTAGCACCTTCACCAGGTTCGCGCTGAAAAAGGTGAGATCGATCGTCAGGAACATGGCTCCCACGCCGATTACAAGCGGCAAGGGCCACCGCCACCGCTCTCGGGCGACAACGCACAGCAGAATCGTCGTGATCACCATGGTCATCGTGACGGCGATGCCGTACGCAGCGGCGAGCGCGCTCGATGATTGAAAGCCGATGACCACCGCGATCGTGGCCATCATCAGCCCCCAGTTCACCTGCGGCACGTAGACCTGACCCATTTCCGACGAGGAGGTGTGCTCGATGTCCAGGCGCGGCGCATACCCGAGTTGAATCGCCTGTTGCGTCAGCGAAAAGGCGCCGGAAATGAGCGCCTGCGACGCAATGATGGCCGCCGCGGTGGCGATTGCCACCAGCGGCAGCAGCCCCCACGACGGCACCAGAAGGAAGAAGGGCTGCCGCGCGGCTTCGCCGTCGATCAACAGGAGCGCTCCCTGGCCGAAGTAATTCAGCACGAGTGCAGGGAAGACAATCGCGAACCACGCCAGGCGAATCGGCCGCTTGCCGAAGTGCCCCATGTCGACGTACAGCGCTTCGGCACCGGTGACCGCGAGGACGACGGCGCCGAGAACGAGGATTCCGGTGCCGCCATGGCCGCGGAAGAACGTAACGGCATGAATCGGATTGAGCGCTGCAAGCACGACCGGAGCGCGCGCGATCCAGACCACACCGAGCACTCCGATCGTGAGAAACCAGACGAGCATGACGGGGCCAAACAGGCCGCCTACCCGATGCGTGCCGTATTGCTGAAACACAAACAGCAGCACGAGGATGGCGACCGAAAGCGGTACGACGTACGGCTCGAACAGCGGTGTCTCAACCTGGACGCCTTCTACGGCCGCTAGAACGCTGATGGCCGGCGTGATGATGCCTTCACCGTAGAGCATCGCCGCACCGAACACGCCGAGCAGTACGAGCACGGGAGCCGCACCTGTCACGAACGCCCGAGACGGAACGAGAGACGTCAACGTCAGAATGCCGCCCTCCCCCTGGTTGTCGGCGCGCATCACGAGCGCAATGTACTTAACGGAGATGATCAGAACCAGCGCATAGACGACCAGGGACAGCACGCCGAGCACGTTTTCATGAGTGGGTGGAAATCCGTGCGGTCCGTAGAAACATTCGCGGATGGTATAGAGCGGACTCGTCCCGATATCGCCATACACGACGCCGATCGCTGTCAACGTGAGAGGGGCCAGACGCCGCGATCCAACGACGCCTGATCGGGTAGCGCTCATGATGCCGTCACAAAACACCGAGCATAGCACGCACGAGTTGGACGACGGCCCGTTCACGTCATCCGGTTTGCAGCAGCCATCCCCGAGCAACGCGACATCGTTCAGCTATGGGAGGAAGCAGCAATGAAACTCAGGAGTCTTCTCGCACTGGCATTCGCTGGCGTGCTGATGGCCGGATGCCACGGCAACCGGACGTCGAACGCCATCGCCACGAGCAATGAGGCGGGTACCACTGGTACGGCGGGCGGCGGAATCAGCACCAGCGACAAGAACTGGGTCAGTGATCAGCTGTCGGACGGAATGGCTGAAGTCGAACTGGCCAAGCTGGCCAAAGACCATGCGACCAGCCCGGACGTAAAACAGTTCGCTCAGATGATGATCGACGACCATACCAAGGCGGGCGATCAGCTCAAGCAGATCGCGGCAACATACGCCATCCCGCATGACGCCAAGATCGACGACAAGCACAAGGACCTCATGAACAAGCTGTCGAACGTGTCAGGTCCTGACTTCGACAAGGAGTACATGAAGGCGATGATCGACGATCACGAGGACGCGGTCCGGGACCTCCGCTCACGCGTGGACGAAAATCGCAGCCTGTCCGATCGCATCACCGGTAAGAACCCGGAGAATCCCGCGAGCGTGAAGCCGGAGGCGGCGGATAACCATGTGGACGCCAGCATCAACCAATGGGCGGCGAACACGCTGCCGACGGTTGAGCAGCATCTGGATCGTGCAAAACAGATCAAGGACATGCTCGACCACAACAAGACGACAGCCCGCGGCACGACGGGCAGCGACGAGAGGAAGAAAGCGGCGGGAACTTCGAAGTACTGACTGGCGGGTGGCCGAAGCGGCCCCTGCAAGCTGGCGCACGGGCGGAGGCCGCCTTCAGGCGGCCCTTCCCGGCAGCCAGAGCGAGCGGACCGTCAGCTCGCGATGGTCCAACCCCGCGGCTTGATCGAGCGTTTGCAGCAGCGGCGGCAGATCGATCGCAAAGCGCCACTCATCTGCCCGTCCGCCGGCAGACGTGACGCGCCCGGCTGTCTCGTCCCACCATGGTGCGATGCCGCGAGCGATTGGCTCGAGGATCAGGACGCGTGCGCCGCGGGCAGCGGCCGAAAACAATTGCTCTTCGGCCCGGGTGCGCGCATGGGCCGGCAGCTCGTTCAACACGTACGCCGCGATGACGGCGCCTCCTTTCTCCACACGCGGTAGTCGAGTGGCGTCACCTTGACGTGCCGAGCCTTTCACACCGAGAACCCTATAGGTCCATCGGGCTTCGTCAACTGCCCATGGATGACGGTCCACCCCTGCCACGGCGGGTGGTCCGCCGGCCGCAATCGCCCACGCCGCCCCTGCCGCACCGGTGCCGCAACCGATATCCACGATCGTCGACGGAGGCGGCTGAGTCGCGTCTTCAATCGACTGGAGGACGTGGCTCGCCGCCAGGAAATGAAGCGGCGCATAGAACAGCGCGAACGCGGCGCGCTTGCCGGCGCTGTCGAGTGGTCCGCCGCGCGCGACGGCATGCCGCCGCTCCACGTACGCAGACGACAACGCGCGCAACGCACGCGTTACTTCCGGCACACGCAGATCGGCGAGATGGCGTTTCTCGAGCGCGGCGACCCAGTTCTCGAATCGCATGCAATCACGATAGCGTAGGGCGACGCCCATGGAGTGTGTGATCCTGATCGGGCTGCCGGCCTCCGGCAAGTCAACGTTCTTCCGCGACCGCTTCGCCGGCACGCACGATCATGTCAGCAAGGATCTGCTGAAGCACAATCGCCGGCCGCAGCGGCGCCAGGAACAGCTCATTGCCGAATCGCTCGCATCGGGCCGGTCAGTGGTCGTCGACAACACCAACCCGAGCGTCGCGGCGCGCGCAGCGATCATCGCGGTTGCCCGTACACACGGGGCCGACGTCGTCGGCTATTTCTTTCCAACCGAGGCGGCCGATGCACTGAGACGGAACCGCGCCCGTCAAGGACGCGAACGGGTTCCCGACGTGGCAATCTTCACGGTACGAAAACGACTCGAGCCTCCGGCGATCGAGGAAGGCTTCGATCGCCTCTACACGGTGCGGCTGAACGAGGCTGAACGGCGTTTCGTCGTGGACGCTATGAGCTAGCGGGCGGTTCGGAAAGCGCGGAGATCTCGTGCGTTCTGCTCTCCGGCGTTTCAACGATGATGGTATTGCCACCGTCGTGCCGCGCACGACGCAGCGCCGCGCCCGCCAGACGCATCATCTCGTCTGGATCGGGTCCCTTCGCAGTGAAGCAGGCCATGCCGATGCTCGCAGTGATGCGAGTCCTCGGGTACGCGCGGCCGAGCTCTGCGATCTCGTCGACCAGGCGCCGGCCGATTTTCTCGGCATTGTCCGGCGCGCAGTTGTAGAGGAGCAGCGCGAATTCGTCGTTCTCGAGCCGCGCCGCGAGGTCGCCCATCCGCGTCGTCAACGACAGCGACGTCGCAATCGCCCGCAGAAGCTGATCGCCTTCGATGCGCGAGTACGACTCATTGAGCGCCTTGAACCCGTCAACATCAAGCCGCGCAATCGCGAGACGCTCGCCGGTGCGGCGGCCGCGCGCCTCGGCTTTCTGCAGGGCGTCGATGAACGCGCGACGGTTGCACAGCGAGGTCAGCGGATCTGTGCGCGCGAAGCTGCGTTCCGTCTGCAGCAGCTCGTTGACCCGGTCTTCGAGTGCCTTCACTTCCTCGCGGCGGGCGTGCGCCCGCGCGATCAACGGCGGCGCGAGTACGAACGCGCATCCCCACAGCACGGCCTGTGTCACCGCCAGCTGATCGATCCCGTTCCATTGAATGTCTGTGATGAACCTGGCGGCGGTGGCAACGACGGCCACGACAAGGCCGTGACTTCGACTGACGTACCACGTCGATCCGATCACGGGGACGAAGTACAGGATCGAGAAGGGCAGACGTGAGCTGATTGCCGCATCAAGGATACCGACCCCGGCGACCATCGCGATCGCGCCAGCCGTTCGGAGGGAACCGGCCATCAGCCACGCAGAGTATGCAGGGCCGGCGCTTCGCTGTCAAAACCTCAACCGGGGTGGGGTTGGCTAGAATAGCCGGGAGGAGGATCGCCGATGCGATCGACATGTGCGTTTCTTGCAGTCGTCTTGTCCGTCCTTATTGCCGTCCCGCGCGCTTCTGCGCAGGTTCATGTGGCGGGGCAGCAGGTGCTCGATGCCGCCGTGCAGCAGCACGTGCACGCAGCCGACCAGGACCGCGAAATCGTCCAACAATTTCTCCATCGCACCGACGTCAGGGCGCTTGCTGGAAAGTACGGGATCGATCTTCGCCGCGCCGAGAGTGCCGTGGCGACGATGAATGCCGTGGACCTCGCGACGGCAGCGGCGCAGGCTCGTGAGGCAGATCGGGCGCTCGCGGGCGGCGCGTCGACGGTCACCATCTCGACCACAACGATCATCATCGGTCTGCTCATCTTGATCCTGGTGATCGTGGCAGTGAACTGACCGTGCCACGCGAGCTGCGCGTGGCTCGACTTGGCCCGGGGCGAGTCGTTGCGCTGCTCGCGTTCTCGTTCACCCTTCTTCCTTCGTCCGGTCGGCCGCAATCGCTGACGCTGCTCGAGGTCCCGTTCATTGCGCAATCCGAGCTGCTGTGCGGGGGCGCGGCGGCTGCGATGGTGATGCGCTATTGGGGCGAGCGTGGGATCGACGCCGAGGCATTTCAGCCGCTGATTGACCGGCGCGGCGGCGGAATCCGCACCGACGTGCTGACGTCTGGTCTTCGCGCGCGCAAGTGGAATGCGGTCGCGGTCGAAGGTTCGGCCGACGCGCTCGCACGCGAGCTGCAGCGGGGAAGGCCCGTCATTGCTCTCCTCGAGGATCATCCTCGCGTCTATCACTATGTCGTCGTCGTGGCGCGCAGTGCCGGCGGCGTCGTCTTCCACGATCCGGCGCGGTCGCCGTTTCGCGTGGCGAGCGTGGTGGAGTTCGACAAGCGCTGGGCGGCGACGAATCGATGGATGCTCGTCGTGACACCACCTGCGTCGAGCGAGGCCGAGCGGGTTGCAACAGCCGGCGTCGATCGCGCCGCCGATGCGACCACGAGACACGAGCTCGTGCAGCCGCTCGCATCGGACGCTGTGTGCGATCGTGAGATCGCCGAAGGTGTTCGGTACGCGCAGCAGAACAATTTCGCTGAAGCGGAGCGGACGCTGGCATCGGCAATCTCATGTCCCGGCGGCGCGCCGCTGCGCGAGCTGGCCGGCGTCCGCGTCCTTCAGCGCCGTTGGCCCGAGGCTGCCGATCTGGCATCGGCGGCGCTGGCGCGCGATCCGTCGGACACCTACGCTTCGAAACTGCTGGCGACCGCGCGGTTCGTGACGGACGACAGTCTCGGCGCACTCGACGCGTGGAACCAGGCGAGCGAGCCGCGCATCGATTTGATCAGGGTGGACGGACTGACGCGCACCCGGTACCAAGTGGTCGAGCATGCGATCGGGTTGAAGACAGGGACGACGCTCACGCGCGACACGCTGCTACGGGCACGGCGGCGCTTGAACGATTTTCCAGCGGGATCGGGAACGGTGGATTACGTCCCGCTGCCGTCAGGCCTTGCGGAAGTGCGTGCGACGGTCGTCGAACGCCCGCTGGTGCCGCATGGCGCGTTCGATCTTGGCGTCCTCGCGCTCGCCACCTCCGTCACGCGCGAGCTGTCGACGTCCATTTCCTCGTTGAGCGGCGGCGGCGAGCAGATCGGGATCGACTGGAGATTCTGGGCGCATCGGCCGTTGTACCGGCTGTCGATCGCTGCGCCGGCGCCGTGGCGCGGTGTGTGGACGCTGGGCATTGCACGCGAGCGCCAGCCGTACACCGCCGTATTCGCGCCAACGGTCCACGATGCACTTCAAATTGATGCCGCAGACTGGGCGACTGGCCTGCTTCGCTGGCAGGTCGGCGCCGGTCTCGATCGATGGAACGGCGCGCGGGCATTCGGCAGCGCCTCCGCAGGCGTCAGATTCATTTCCGGCGGCGATCGATTCGATGCGCGTGCACAACTGCGCACGTGGTTCGGCGGTGGCAGCGAGTTCGAGCGCGAAGACCTACATGTTGTTGCACGCTCGTCGCCGGAAATGATGGGTGTCGTCGTACTCGCCGAAGGCGGCGTCGCCGCGGTGACTGGTCAGGCGCCACCCGACTTGTGGCCCGTGGGCGATACGGGACGTGCGCGACCGTTGTTGCTTCGTGCCCACCCAATTCTCACCGAAGGCGAACGTTTTCGAACCGAACGGCTGGCACGCCTGTTTGCCCATGAAACGACCGAGGTGCAACGCTGGTGGGCCGTTGGGCCATTCCGTGCAGGCGTGGCGACATTTGTTGACACCGGTCGGAGTGCGCGACGTGTCTTCGGTGATCCCTTTACCGACGTGGACGTCGGTTTCGGGATGCGCGGCGCGTACCCGGGTCGAGCGGGAGCGCTGCGTCTCGATGTCGCGCGTGGTCTTCGCGACGGCGACACTGCTCTGTCCGTGATCTATACGTCCGCGATCCCGTGATACATTAGCCCCTTCCACAACCAGCTCAGGGGTGCCCCATGTTCCGGTGCGCGACGGTGTTCGTGTGTCTCGCCACGACGACCTTGCTGCTTCTCCCGTCTTCGGCGGGCGCGCAGTACTTCGGCCGGAACAAGGTGCAGAACGGGCGGCTCGAGTTCCGCACGCTTCGCACGGAACATTTCGACATCTATTACTACCCGGAAGAGGAGCGTGCCACGCGGCAGGCGGCGCGCATGGCCGAGCGGTGGTACGCGCGCTATGCGGAGCTGCTCGATCACACGTTCACGCATCGCCAGCCGCTCGTTCTCTACGCGAGCCATCGTGACTTCTCACAGACCAACGTCAGCTCTGGAACAGTCGACGAAGGCACCGGAGGGTTCACCGAGCGGCTCAAATCGCGCATCGTGATGCCGTTTGCGCCGGGACTCGGCGAGACCGACCACGTGATCGGCCATGAGCTCGCGCATGCGTTTCAGATCGACATCGAGAAGCGCTCGCACCAGAACGCCTTCGACCTGCCTGGATGGTTCATCGAAGGGATGGCGGAATACCTTTCCATCGGGCCGTCCAACGCGTTCACCGACATGTGGCTTCGCGACGCGAAGCTGCATCATCGGCTTCCGACGGTTGAACAGCTCGATAACCCGCGGTACTTCCCATATCGCTACGGCCATGCATTCTGGTCCTATCTGGGCCGTACCTTCGGCGACGACATCGTCGGCAGAATCCTGCGCTCGAAGGCGCACGGCGCGCTCGCTCGATTGGAAGAAGTTACGGGCAAGACGCGCGACGAGCTGACGCGCGGCTGGCACGATTCGATTCCTGGCACCGAACTCGACCCGGACATCGTCGTTCAGCCCCGCGCGATCGTCACCGCCGCCGACGGCGGGCGCGTGCACGTGGCGCCGGCGATCAGCCCCGACGGCCGGCAGATCATGTTCGTATCCGAGCGCGATCGGCTGTCGCTCGATCTTTTCATGGCCGATGCGTCGTCGGGAGCGGTCATGAAGAAGGTGATCAGCACAGCCGCCGATCCACACTTCGACAGCCTGCAGTACATCCAGTCTGCGGGTGCGTGGGACGCGAGCGGCCGCAAATTCGTTGTCGCCGCCGTGATTGACGGCACCGCCGCGCTGACGATCGTCGACACGAGCGGCACGCTGCCGAGGCGCGACATCCGGCTGCGTGACCTTGGCGAGATTTACAACCCGAACTGGTCGCCCGACGGGAAACAGATCGTGTTCTCCGCGATGACCAGTGGGCTGTCGGATCTCTTTACCTACAATCTCGCGGACGGCACGCTGACACAGCTGACAAACGACGAGTTTGCCGACCTGCATCCAGCGTGGTCGCCGGACGGGAAAACGATTGCGTTTGCGTCGGACCGCTTCACGACATCACTCGCGGAACTTCGGTTCGGCGCGGTTCGCGTCGCCCTGCTCGATGTTGCGACGAAGATCGTGCGGCCCATGACCGCATCCACGGATGGCGGCAAGCAGATCAGCCCGCAGTGGTCGCCCGACGGAAAAGCGGTGTACTACGTCGCCGATCCCGACGGCGTCAGCAACGTCTACCGTGTCGATCTGTCGTCTGGCGACATCCGGCGCGTCACCTCGGAGCCCGGCGGCGTCAGCGGGATTACCGCCACGAGCCCCGCGCTTGCCGTTGCTTCTTCCAACGGCAAGCTGGCGTTCAATGCGTACCGCGATGGACGATTTGAGATTCAGACGCTCGAGCGGTCGAGCGCAGAGTCGGCGCCCGTGATCACAGCGGGAGTCGTCACGAACACCGCGACCCCCGGCGCGCTGGGCAAGCTGGCGCATCTGCTCTCGGACGCGCACGTCGGGTTGCCGGCCGATGGCGCGTTCCTCACGTCCAAGTACGACGATCGGCTGCGCATCGAGTCGATATCCGAGCCTTACATTGGCGCCGCGATCGGCGGCGCCGGCTTCGTGGGCGGGGTGCTTCGCGCCAACTTCGGCGTCACCTTCGGTGACATGCTGCGCGATCGGCAGCTCCAGATGATGGTGCGTGTCGGCACCAACAAGGACGATCTCGCTGCCCAGGTCGCGTACCTCAATCGGAAGGGGCGCCTCAATTGGGGTTTCCTTGGCGGCTTCGTTCCCGCGCGCTTCATCGGCGCGCGCCGCTCCATCGACCGCGGCGATGCGCAAGTGACGCAGGAGTACTCGAACCTCCGCTACACGCACGAGTTTGCGAGCGTGCTGGCGCGCTACAACGTGAACCGCGCAACCCGTTTCGAGTTCCGCGGCGGAGGCAGGCGAACGGGATACGGCTGGCAGAGGCTGACGCGCGTTACCGACCTCGCTTCCCGGAAGCTTGTCAGCAGCGTGGTGCAGGAGCTTCCTGGTGCGTCTCCCGTATATCTGGCCGAGATGGACGCCGCCTACGTGCGCGACACCGCGGTGCTCGGCCCCACAAGTCCCGTGCTCGGTGATCGCGTACGTCTCGAGATCGAGCCTGCCGCCGGCGGCCTGACGTTCGCGGACGTTCGCCTCGATGCGCGGCGCTACTTCATGCCCGTTCGGCCCGCGACGCTGGCCGTAAGACTGCAGCACACAGGACGCTATGGACCTGACGCGCGCGATAGCCGCCTGACGCCGCTGCTTCTCGGCCTGCAGACACTCGTGCGGGGCTACGACCTGAGTACGTTCGCCGCCGAGCAATGCGGACGTGCGGCGACAACCTGCTCGACCCTCGATCAGCTCTCGGGCAACCGCTTCGCGGTGATGAACCTCGAGGTGCGCGCGCCGTTGCTTGGGCTGTTGACGGGAAATCTCGATTATGGCTCGACGCCTATAGAAGGCTTGGTCTTCGCCGACGGAGCGATGCTCTGGACGCCGCACGCGAACGCGCCGCTCGAACGCGATCGCTTCAGCAGCGTCGGCGCCGGCGTCCGCGCAAATCTTGGTGGTTTCGTGCTGGAGACAACGGGCGTTCGGACGTTCGACAAGCCTCGCAACGGTTGGACTGTCAGCTTTCTGATTCGCCCCGGCTTCTAGCTCCCCACCCTACTTGGCCTGTTCGCACGGCTCGCCCGACAGCACCGTAACGAGAATCAACGGGCGGTTTCCCCGCTTGACGATGCTGTGGCTCGTGTTTCTGGGGATTGACGCATAGCTGCCGGCGGCGAGCGGGGTCTCGCGGCCATTGAGCCGCACAGCGCCCTGTCCAGCGACGACGTAATACTCCGTCTCCGCGCCATCGTACAGACGCTCCGCCTGATCCTGATTCAACAACACGAGCGTCGTCCTCGTGTTGCCGCTGCAGGAGACGAGCGTTTCGCGGCGCGGCTGATTGCCCGACAGTTGCTTCTCCGCGAGATCGACGATCGAGAGCACTTGCGGCATGCCGGGCGGGCCGACGACTGCTGCCGTGGGCTTTTCGACAACCGTGGGAGGCGGTGGAGCGGGTGGTGGCAGTGCAGGGTTCAGCGTGACATCGACACCCGTCGGTTGCCCGGCGCGCACCGTCACCTCGCGTTCGAACGAGATCACTTTGTCGCTATCGAAGCGCAGGCGGTACGTACCGGGCTGCATGCCGACGAAGTTCACCTGACCGCTGTCGTCCGTCACTCCGCTGCGGTCCGACGGGCCCGCAACCGTCACGCGGACGCCCGGAATCGGCAGGCCGCGGGTGTCCATCGCGGTGAGCGCAATCCCTGAGCGCGACGGAGGTGCGGGCGCCGCACGCCGCGGCGCAGGTGCCGCTTGCGCGCCTGCAGGTGCACGCGGTGCCGCGGTTTGCGCGAACGATGCGTCACCGATTAGAAGCGCCAAGCTGAAGCACAACAGCGTAATTACACGCATATTGGAATTATGCCTCGACCCTCGTCGCAGGGATCCTTCAACAGAAGCCGTCGCGTACTGCCGGCGACGCGCGCTCATTCCGAGTGTCTCACCGAGGTGCAGCCAGCCCAGCAAGCGTCGCGATGCGGGAGTATAATCACCGAGGCCGCCAGGGGTATCCCGCGAGGATTGAGAAACACCCTTGGAACCTGATCCATCGTCGCGCTTGTGCGCGATGGTGGACCCACCTTAGCCTTGGCGACGGTGGGCCCGGTTTAGACCGGCGGAGGGAGCGCGGCGATCCCGCCTTCGTTCCGCGAGGAAATCCCAATGATTGACTTTGAAGCTGCGTATCCCAATTCCCGCAAAGTGTACGAGGAACGCGCCGCGCGCCTCACTGGCGAGGGGCCCGAGACGATGCTGCGTGTGCCGATGCGCGAGGTGGCGCTCGGCGGAGGCGAACCGTCGCTTCGCCTGTACGACACGAGCGGCCCGCAAGGGCACGATGTCCGTGGCGGCTTGCCGAAGCTGCGATCGGAATGGATTGCCGCGCGTCGCCGCTCCGGCTTTGTCGGCACGCAACTGCACTACGCGCGGCGCGGCGAGATCACGCCGGAGATGGAGTTCGTGGCGGCGCGTGAAGGTCTGCCCGCCGAATTCGTGCGCGACGAGGTCGCGCGCGGCCGCGCCATCATTCCGTCCAATATCAACCACGTCGAGCTCGAGCCGATGATCATCGGCCGCAACTTCCTGGTGAAGATCAACGCGAACATCGGCAACTCCGCGGTCAAATCGTCCATCGAAGACGAGGTTGAGAAGCTGCAGTGGGCAACCCTGTGGGGTGCTGACACGGTGATGGATCTCTCCACGGGAAAGAACATCCACGAAACGCGCGAATGGATCATCCGCAATTCCGCCGTGCCGATCGGCACCGTGCCGATCTACCAGGCGCTCGAAAAGGCCGGCGGACGTCCCGAGGACCTGACGTGGGAGATCTATCGCGACACGCTGATCGAGCAATGTGAGCAGGGCGTCGATTACTTCACCGTGCACGCGGGTGTCCTGCTGCGCTACGTGCCGCTCACCGCAAAGCGGGTGACCGGCATCGTCTCGCGCGGCGGCTCGATTATGGCGAAGTGGTGCCTTGCGCATCATCAGGAGAACTTCCTGTACACGCGCTTCCCGGAAATCTGCGAGATCATGCGCGCCTATGACGTCTCGTTCTCGCTCGGAGACGGGCTGCGGCCTGGGTCCATCGCCGACGCCAACGACGAGGCACAATTCGCGGAGTTGAAGACCCAGGGCGAGCTGAACGACATCGCGTGGAAATACGACGTCCAGGTGATGAACGAAGGACCGGGGCACATCCCCATGCATCTGATCAAAGAGAACATGGAGAAGCAGCTCGAGTGGTGCAAGGAAGCTCCCTTCTACACACTCGGTCCGCTGACAACCGACGTGGCGCCCGGCTACGACCACATCACCTCTGCGATCGGTGCGGCGATGATTGGCTGGTACGGCACCGCGATGCTCTGCTACGTCACGCCGAAGGAACACCTCGGCCTGCCGGATCGCGATGACGTGAAGGCCGGCGTGATTGCGTACAAGATCGCGGCGCATGCCGCCGATCTCGCCAAGGGCCATCCGCGCGCGCAGGCCTGGGACGATGCGCTGTCGAAGGCGCGGTTCGAGTTCCGGTGGGAGGATCAGTTCAACCTGGCGATGGATCCCGTGACCGCACGCGCGTATCACGACGAGACGCTGCCCGCCGAAGGCGCCAAGGTGGCGCACTTCTGCTCGATGTGCGGGCCGAAGTTCTGTTCGATGGAGCTGACGCAGCAGGTGCGCGATTACGCCGCAACCCATAACCTCACCAGTACCGACGCGCTGCGTGAAGGGATGCGGGAGAAGGCCGAGGAGTTCAAGAAGGCCGGCGAGATCTACGTGAAGAACTGATTTCCGGACCTAAACGTCAGCGCCGCTCGTCATATTCTCCGGGAGGACGCAGTGGTGGAGCGACGTGACGTCATCGGCGGTGGACTGGCCGCAGGATTGGCGGCGGCGTTCGCCGGGGCCGATGTCTCTGCACAAACGCGGCGGGAGACATCCGATCCGATCGCCGACATGAAGATCGCTGATGCCATCGACAAGCTGCGCGAGTCGATCGAGCGTCAGCACGAAAGCCCGGAAATATTCCAGATACGCGCGCAGCAGCGTACCTTCCTGAAGGCAAATCAGAAGTTCCCTGATTACATGGACGTCGGGATTGATGTCTGGGAACGGATGCACGACTGGCACGTCCGCAACCGCCAGCCACTCACCATCGTTCGGACCACCGACGGGCGTTATGGGATGGCATTCGGCGTGACGACCCTCCTGCTGATGCCGCAGCAGGTAGGCAACTATATTTCGTGGGGCTACGACAATCGCTGATGACCAGCCTGGGAGACACGACGGCACGGGGAAAAATATGGCTCCGTGAGCCCGTGCGTCATGCTCAGCGTTGAATCGGTGTGCCCGGGGGTGGGGGGACGATCATGATGATGGATGGAAACCGGGCCGGCTGAGCACCCGGCTTCGGGTTGGGGTATCCCTCCGAGCCAGCCCATGTCCAGTCCTTGATCGTCACACCAGGCGGAAATGCCATCGTGTCGTCATTGAACTTGCCGACCTCGAACATATGGGTCGGCGGCTCCTGGAACACGAGGTTGCCTTTTTCCTTCAACTGCGTGCGGTAGTACGTGACCAGATCGTTGAACGCGGCCGTTGCGCCGAAGATGTAATAGCGTTGGGCACGTCCCGCGTCATAGGACGCGATGAACTGCGCGCCCGGATAAATCGGGAAACCAAGTGTCGCTTCTGATGGCGTCGCGGGATCGACGGGAACCGTCTGGACGGGCGGAGGTGTCGCTGGCCTCGGCGCCGGGGCGGGCGCCGGCGCCGGCTGCGTCGTGCCCCGAGACTGCGTCGTACCGCGCGGAAACGGCTGCGGTGTTTGCGCCGACGCTGCCGCGACCAGAACAGTGCAGACCAATATCGTCAGACATTCCCGCCGCATATCCGCATTATAGAAGGCGTTGCCTCACCTCACTACAGCTAGGTGAGCCGGTGGGCACCCGCGTCCTCAGGATGCGACTCGTCCGTGCACCCCGCTAAGCACCCCCAGCGTCAGAACTTAATAGATCACATCCCCCGAGTCATTGCCGCTGGCGTGCATCTTGAACGCGCTGCTCGCAGAGTGACTCGCAGCCATAACGGATGCAGGTCCAGGAGGCGACGCGTCGTGGACGATTTCGACATCGCTCAAAGCAAAATCGGCGAATCGGCGCAGCGGGTCGTCGATCGGGCGGTCGAGGAATCACGACGGCGCGATCACGCCCTGCTGACCAACGAACACATCTTTCTCGCGTTCGCGCAAGTCGAGTGGGACACGTTCTCACAGGTGATGCGCGATCTCGAGCTGAACCCCCACGAAATCCTGCAGGCGCTCGAGGAGCACCTGCACGTGCTGCCGACATTCGCGGGACGGGAGCTTCGCGTGGCGCCGGCCACCAAGCTCGTTTTCAAGCTGGCCTTCCATCAGGCCAGCCGCGCGGGACGGCAGACCATCGAATCGTCCGACCTCTTCTCGGCCATCTTCGAGGAGAGCCAGGGCGTTCCTGTCTCCATCATCCGCCACCATGGCATCGAGCCCGAGGTGCTCGTCTCGCGCATCGCCACGCGTATGCGCGACAACGAGCTGCGGGAAGAACGGCTTCGCAAGCGGTTCGAGCTGCCGCCGTTCCTCAAGCATTTCGCGACGAACCTGAACCTGCTCGCGCGGCAGGACAAGGTCGCACCGGTCTACGGCCGCGACAAGGAGATCCAGCAGGTGCTGGAAATCCTCTGCCACCGCGAGCGCTCGAATTCCGTGATGCTGATCGGCGAGCCCGGCGTCGGCAAGACGGCGATTGTCGAAGGGCTGGCGCGGCGGATCGAATTCGAGCCCGACACGGTCCCCGTCCGGTTGCGCGACTGCCAGGTGATCAACCTGCAGATGAACACGATGGTTGCGGGGACGATGCTCCGCGGCATGTTCGAGGACCGCATCCAGAACGTCATCCGCGAGATCAAGGAGCGGCCGAACCTGATTCTGTTCGTCGACGAGGCGCACACGATGGTCGGCGCGGG
>Ga0075424_100000135_pt1 | contig 47628 bp, 45 predicted proteins | sample SoiMethybrSBSTD3_FD_75301 | JGI IMG/M metagenome (GOLD analysis project Ga0075424, IMG submission 75301) | Bulk soil microbial communities from a Populus tree surrounding site in Tennessee, USA - Soil MetaG P. TD hybrid SBSTD3 | ecosystem: Environmental > Terrestrial > Soil > Tree plantation...
GCGATGCCTTGAGCCTCGTCGATTCCATTTCCCGCAGGTATCGCGAGGCGGGATATGGCGCAGGCCACCGCGTGGCGCTGCGGCTGCCGAACTGCTCCGAGTTCCTGCTGCACTTCCTCGCGCTCAATTCGCTCGGCGCAGCGGTGGTTCCGGTCAATCCGGACTATCGCGCCGCCGAGCTCGATTACGTGCTCACGCACAGCGAGGCCGCCGCGGTCATTACGCGCGACGAGCTCGAGCACCCCCCTCCACCCGGCCCTCGGGGCGCCGCCACCGAGTGCGCGCTGCTCTACACGTCGGGGACGACCGGCAAGCCGAAGGGCTGCCTCCTCGACAACTTCTACTTCCTCAACGTCGGCCGGCGCTATCTGGAATTGGGCGGGCTGTGCGCCTTGCAACAGGGCGAAGAGCGGCTCATCACCCCGCTGCCGCTATTCCACATGAACGCGCTCGCGGTGTCGACCACGGCCATGATCCTCGCGGCGGGCTGCGTGGTGCAGCTCGACCGTTTCCATCCGAAGACCTGGTGGCGCGACGTCGCCGCCTCGCGCGCGACCATCGTGCACTATCTCGGCGTCATGCCGGCCATGCTTCTCTCCCAGGAGCCCGGCCCCTTCGACCGGTCGCACCGCGTGCGTTTCGGCTTCGGCGCCAATGCGAACCCGCGCGACCACGCCGCCTTCGAGGCGCGCTTCGGCTTCCCGCTGGCCGAGTCCTGGGCCATGACCGAGACCGGCGGCGGCGCGATGATCTCCGCGAGCCGCGAGCCACGCCACGTCGGCACGCGGTGCTTTGGATTTCCCCCCCACGACCTCGACGTCCAAATCGACGACGGGACCGGCGAGCTGCTGGTTCGTCAGAGGGGAAAGGACCCCAGACGCGGCTTCTTTTCGGGCTACCTGAAGGACGCGGCCGCGACCGAAGAGGCCTGGCGCGACGGCTGGTTCCACACCGGCGACGCGGTGCGCCGCGGCGAGGACGGCGAGCTCCACTTTGTCGACCGGATCAAGAACATCATCCGCCGCGCCGGGGAGAACATCGCCGCGCTGGAGGTCGAGGCCGCGCTCGCCGACCATCCCGCCGTCGCCCAGGTCGCGGTGATCGCCGCGCCCGATCCGGTGCGCGACGAAGAAGTCTTTGCTTGTATCGTATTGAGAGACCAAGGGACCGCGGGTCTCGAGCTGGCACGGTCGATACAAGATCATTGCCTCGCGCAGCTTGCCTACTTCAAGGCGCCGGGCTACGTCGCCTTCATCGACGCCCTGCCGACGACTTCGACCAACAAGGTGCAGAAGGCGAAGCTGGCCGATTTCGCCTTCGACCCGGACAAGCGCTTCGACCTGCGCGGCAGGAAGCGCCGCGCGCAATGAGGCAGCCTTACGACGGCGTGGTCCTCGCGGCGCCGGTCACCGTGCCGTACGTGCGCTATTCCATCCGCTCTGCGCACTGGTGGCTTGCAACAGCATTTTCTTCTCTCCTAGAAAGATCCAGGCTGAAGAAGGAGCAGATCGACGGCCTCACCGTCTCCAGCTTCACGCTCGCGCCCGATACCGCCATCGGCTTCACCCAGCACATCGGCCTCTCCCCGCGCTGGCTCGACCATGTGCCGCTCGGCGGCGCGAGCGGCGTTGTCGCCCTGAGGCGCGCCGCGCGTGCCGTGCAGGCAGGCGACGCCGAGGTCGTGGCCTGCCTCGCCGGCGACACCAACCACGTCGATTCCTTCCGCCTGACGCTCGCGAACTTCAGCCAGTTCGCGCGCGACGCGGTCTATCCTTACGGCGCCGGTGGCCCGAACGCGAGCTTCGCCTTCCTTACCGCGCATTACATGCAACGCTACGGCGCGAAGCGCGAGGACTTCGGCAGGCTTTGCGTTGCGCAGCGCTCGAATGCCCTGCGCAATGCCCACGCTTTATTCAAGAGGGAATTAAGCTTGGAGGAGTATCTCCGGGCGCGACCGATCGCCGAGCCGCTGCATCTCTTCGACTGCGTCATGCCCTGCGCCGGCGCAGAGGCTTTTTTGGTAACAAGTGAAGATCGGGCCAGATCCGTGAAGCTGCCCTTCGCCCGATTGTTGGGGACGATCGAACGACACAACGCCTTCAGCGCCGACCCGGTCCAGCTGCGCGCGGGCTGGGCGCTCGATCGCGACGAGCTCTACGCGCAGGCGGGGTGCTCCCCGCGCGACATCGATTTCGTGCAGGCCTACGACGACTACCCGGTCATCACGCTGCTGCAGCTCGAGGATCTCGGCTTCTGCGGCAAGGGCGAAGGACCGTCCTTCGTGCGCGAGCATCGCTTCACCTGGGACGGCGACTTCCCGCTCAACACGAGCGGCGGCCAGCTTTCCGCGGGACAGGCTGGGGCCGCGGGCGGCTTCCTCGGCATGGTGGAGGCGATCCGCCAGCTCACCGCCGAGGCATCCGGGCGGCAGGTGCCGGACGCGAAGATCGGGCTCGTGAGCGGATTCGGCATGATCAACTACGATCGCGGCCTCGGCAGCGGGGCCGCCATCCTTGCAGCCGGACAGTGAAGAAAAAAAACCCCATTCTGAGGACTCGGCTCCCGACCCTGCCGCCGGCGGCGCGCAGCCGAGTCGCACTCGGCCTCACCGCGGCCGCGGCGCTTGGCCGGTTCGAACTGCAGCAGTGCGGCGATTGCGGGACGGTGCAGTACCCGCCGCGCGAGGCTTGCCAGAATTGCCTCTCTACAAAAATATTCTGGAAACCCCAACCGGGTGAAGCCGAGTTGCTCGCCAGCACCGTCCTGCACCACAGCAACGATCTTTTCTTCCGCGAGCGCCTGCCGTGGCGCCTCGGACTCGCCAGACTCGCCTGCGGCCCGACAGTGGTCGCTCATCTGCATGCCGGCGTGCAGAATGCTCCGGCGAGGATCCGGGTCACGGCGCGCCTCGACCGCGCCGGACAGGCGGTGCTCGTAGGCTTGCCCGACAAGGAGAACGTGAACATGGCCGAAGACCGCCAGCTGCGCGAATTCAGCTGCGACCCGAAGCATCGCAAGGTGCTCGTCACCGACGGCAAGAGCAGCCTCGGCCAGGCGCTGGTCAAGGCGCTCGCCGCGGCGGGGGCGGACCTCATCTGGGTCGGCCACGCCGAGCCGTGGAAGCGCTTTCCGGGATTCGACGAACTGCAGAAGCTTCCCCAGGTGACGCTGGTGCCGCTCGACGTCACCGATTCGAGGAACGTGCGCGAGCTCGCGGCCGAGGTCGGCGCCAAGGTCGACATCCTCGTGAGCAACGCCGAGATCCACCGCACGCACGGCATCGCGAGCCGCCAGGGCGTGGAGACGGCGCGCGCGGAAATGGATGTCAACTACTTCGGCCTGCTACGGCTCGCGCAGGAATTCGGACCGGCGATGCGCGCGCGTGGCGCCGACGGCCTCGCGAGCGCCGTGGCGTGGGTCAACCTGCTCTCGATCTACGCGCTCGCCAACTTCCCGCCGCACGGCACCTTCTCGGCGTCCAAGGCCGCGGCACAATCGCTCGCGCAGTGCCTGCGCGCGGAGATGCGTCCGGCGGGCGTGCGGGTGGTGAACGTCTTTCCCGGACCGATCGATGACGAGTGGAATCAGCTCCTGGCCCCTCCCAAGCTCGCGCCGGCCGCGCTCGCGAGCGCGATCGTAAGCGCGCTGCGCGAAGGGGTCGAGGACCTCTACCCCGGCGACGTGGCGCAGGAGTGGCTCGAGCGCTGGCGCGACAATCCCAAGGCCCTCGAAAGAGAGCTGTCCTCATGAGCGCCCTCGCCTCTTTTACGAAGGAATTGTTGTCGGGAAAGATTCGCGTCATCGATCTTACCCAGACCTTATCGCCCGAATTCCCGCACATCAGCCTGCCGCCCGAGATGGGACAGGCGTGGCCGTTCCGGATCGAGGAGGTGTCGCGCTACGACGAGCGCGGGCCCGCCTGGTATTGGAACAACTTCTCCTGCGGCGAGCACACCGGCACGCACTTCGACGCGCCGGTCCACTGGATCTCGGGCAAGGACCTGCCGCAGAACGCCACCGACAGCATCCCGCCCGAGCGCTTCGTCGGCCCGGCGTCGGTTTTGAATTGCAGTGACGAAGCGAAGAAGGATGCCGACTTCCTTCTCACTGTGGACTGGATCAAGAGTTGGGAAAGGAAGCACGGACGCATCCCGCCGAAAGCCTGGGTTCTGATGCGCACCGACTGGTCCAAGCGCTCCGACCCCGCCGCCTACCAGAACTACGACGAGACCGGCCAGCACACTCCGGGACCGGACGCCGACGCGGTGAAGTTCCTGGTCGAGGAGCGCGACCTCCTTGGCTTCGGCACCGAGTCGATCGGCACCGACGCGGGGCAGGCGCAACATCTTCGTCCGCCCTACCCCTGCCACTACTTCATGCACGGCGCCGGCCGCTACGGCCTGCAGTGCCTCGCCAACCTTGACCAGCTTCCGCCCACGGGCGCGGTCGTGATCGCGGCCCCGCTTAAGATCCGTAACGGCAGCGGCAGCCCCCTTCGCGCGATTGCTCTGGTAGAAACATAATCGGGGACGGACCACGTTTTCTCCCGCCACCGCCTGCAGGGGAAGCGCGAAAATAAACGTGGTCTGTCCCTGATTTCGGTTTTGATAGGGACGGTGAATCGATGAGCAAGCAGAAGATCTGGTTCCAGGGCGCGACGGACAAGGTGCACATGGCGCCGTACATCGCCAAGGTCGAGGCGCACCTCAAGTCCATCCTCGAGCCGGAGTTCGAGGCGACGTTCCACACCACCACGCCGCCCGCGACGACGACGCACGCGATCACCGAGTTCCGGATCGCGCGCAACCTCATTCGCAACGCGGTCGAAGCCGAGAAGCAGGGCTACGCCGCGATGGCCATCACGCATTTCCAGGACGCGGGCCTCGCCGAGGTGAAGTCGGTGGTCGGCATCCCGGTGCTCGGCCTGGGCGAGATCACGCTCTTCCACGCCTGCACGCTCGGGCGCAAGCTCGGGCTCGTCACCATCAATCCGGTGTTCATCCCGTGGCACGAGGACCAGGTGATCCGCTATGGCCTGCAGCAGCGCGTGGTCGGAGTGCGCGCGGTAGACGCCAGCGTCAAAGACTTCATCGACGCCTTCGCCGATAAGAAATCCTATGACGCCCTCCATCTCAAATGGGAACGCGAATGCCGCGTACTGCTCGATGCCGGCGCCGACGTCATCGTGCCGGCCGGCGGCCTGCCGATGATGCTCTTCGGCGGCACGGAGATGGACGGCGCGCCGGTGGTGAACGGCGTGACGCTGATCGCGAAGAGCGCGGAGATGGCGGTCAAGCTGCGCTCGCTCGGCATGGCGCAGGTCAGCCGCAGGTCGAATTTCGTGAAGCCGCCGGAGAAGGCGCTGCGGGAGTTCCTGGAACAGGGATAAGGTGGCGAAAATACCGGCAACCTTGGCTCAGAAGCTGGTCGCGCGCGCGGCGGGGCGCGACTCGGTGACGCCGGGCGAGATCGTCACCTGCAAGGTGGATCTCGCGATGATCCACGACTCGAGCGGCCCGCGCCGGCTGAAGCCGATGCTCGAGCGCCTCGGCGCGAAGCTGTGGGACCCGTCGAAGGTCGTCCTCATCACCGACCACTACGTGCCGGCCTACGACGAGGAGAGCCGCAGGATCATCCGCATCACGCGCGACTGGGTGCGAGAGGCCGGCATCGACCACTTCCACGACGCGCAGGGCATCTGCCACGTGGTGTTGCCCGAGCGCGGCCACCTGAAGCCCGGCATGTTCGCGGTCGGCGGCGACAGCCACTCGCCCACCGGCGGCGCCTTCGGGGCGTACATGTTCGGCGTCGGCGCGACCGAGATGCTGGGAGTCCTGGTCACGGGCGAGATCTGGCTCAAGGTGCCGCACACCATCGCCATGGACTTCGACGGCGCCTTTGCTCCCGGCGTCGCGGCCAAGGACGCGATCCTCTTCCTCATCGGCCGCTTTGGCCTCGACGGCGGGCAATACCAGGCCGTCGAATACCGTGGCCCGGCGATCCGCGCGCTGCCGATGCAGGAGCGCATGACCCTGTGCAACATGGCGGCCGAGCTCGGCGCGCAGACGGGGTTGATTTCCTCGGACGGAATTACCAAGGATTTTCTCAAGTTGGAAAATCTAGAACCGTGGGAAAGCGACGAAGACGCGCCGCTCCTCGCGCACCACCGCTTCAATGCCAGCGAGCTCGCTCCCCAAGTCGCAGCACCGCACAGCCCGGCCAAGACCCGGCCGGCAACCGAGTTCGCAAGTGTGCGACCGCAGCTCGCCTACATCGGCGCCTGCACCGGCGCGAAGCTCGAGGACCTGCGGATGGCGGCGCGCGTCTTGAAAGGCAGGAAGGCGGCCATCCGGCTTCTCGTTGCGCCCGCCAGCCTGCGCGACCAGGACGTGGCGAAAAGCGAGGGAACCCTGCAAGTTCTTCTGCAGGCCGGGGCGGAGCTGCTCCCGAGCGGCTGCGGCCTTTGCGCGGGCTACGGCGAGCACCTGCTGCCCGAGAACATGGTTGCGATCTCGAGCACCGCGCGCAACTTCCAGGGCCGCATGGGCGCGGCTTCGTCCCAGGTGTACCTCGCTTCGCCGTACACGGTCGCCGCCACGGCCGTGGCCGGCCGTATCTGCGATCCGCGCGAGTTGCTGCAATGAGGGCCTGGGTGCTGGGCGACAACGTCGACACCGACGTGATCACGCCGGGGCGCTACATGAAGTTCGGCATCGACGAGATCGCAGTGCACTGCCTCGAGGCCGTGCTCCCCGAGTTCGCGCGCAGCGTGAAGCCTGGCGATGTCGTGGTCGGCGGCCGCAACTTCGGCGCCGGCTCCTCGCGCGAGCAGGCGCCCGCCGCGCTCAAGCACCTTGGCGTGGCAGCGCTGGTCGCCGAATCGTTCGCCGGCCTCTTCTACCGCAACGCGCTCAACCTCGGCCTCCCGGCTGTGGTCTGTGCCGAGGCGATGCGCATCCGCGACGGGGACACGCTTCGAGTTGATTTCGAAAAGGGCGAAATCGCGAACCTCACTACCGGTGAAACGCTGCAATGCGAGCCGATTCCGGCGCACCTCATGCAAATGGTGCGCGACGGCGGACTGCTCGCCCACCTGGAGAAGCGGCTTGGCCGAAGCCGGTAAGAAGTACGACCTGCTGATCCGGAACGTGCGCGTGGTGCGGCCGGACGCCGATGCGCCGTTCGACGGCGACATCGGCATCACCGGCGGCAAGTTCGCCAAGGTTCTTCCTGGTCTTTCCCCGGGTGAAGCGAAGGCGATCTACGACGGCAAGGGCCGGCTCGCGTTTCCGGGCGTGGTCGACGCGCACATGCACACCGGCATCTATGCGCCGCTCGCCGAGGACGCGGTGAGCGAGAGCCGCGCTGCGGCCCAGGGCGGCGTGACCACGAGCCTCAACTATTTCAGGACCGGCCAGTATTACCTCAACCGCGGCGGCCCGTACGAAACGTTTTTTCCCGAGGTGCTGAAGGTCTCGGAAGGGCGCTTCCACGTCGACTACGGCTACCACCTCGCTCCGATGGACCGCGGGCACATTTCCGAAATCGAGAGCTTGATCGAGAAGCACGGCGTCGCCTCGTTCAAGATCTTCATGTTCTACGGCTCGCACGGCCTTCATGGGCGCTCCGACAGCCAGCGCGATTTCCTGATGATCGGCGAGGACGAGCGCTACGACTACGCCCACTTCGAGTTCGTGATGCGTGGGGTGCAGGCGGCGCGCGAGCGCTTTCCGCGCAAGGCGGCGCAGATCAGCCTGTCGCTGCACTGCGAGACCGCCGAGATCATGACCGCGTACAGCAGGATGGTCGAGCGCGAAGGCAGGCTGTCGGGCCTCGCCGCCTACCACGCCGCGCGACCGCCGCATTCCGAAGGCCTCGCCGTCTTCATCGCCGCGTACCTTGCTTCCGAGAGCGCGCTGCCGAACATCAATCTGCTCCACCTGAGCTCGAGAAAGGCGCTCGATGCGGCGCTGCAGATGCAGGCGCTGTTCCCCCACATCGATTTCCGCCGCGAGGTGACGATCGGCCACCTGATGCTGGATACGGATTCGAAAGCGGGCGTACTCGCCAAAGTGAACCCGCCGATCCGGCCGCGAGCCGACGTCGAGTACCTCTGGCAGAAGCTCGCCGACGGCGCGATCGACTGGGTGGTGAGCGACCACGCCTGCTGCCGCCACGAGACCAAGGCGGCAAAGAACGCCTTCGGCAACATCTGGCTCGCCAAGTCGGGCTTTGGGGGCACTGAATACCTTCTTCCCGCCCTCATCTCCGAGGGAACGAAGCGGGGCGTGTCGTTGAATCGAATCGCTTCGCTGACGAGCGCCAATCCCGCACGGCGCTTCGGTGCCAACGCGAAAGGCGACATCGCCGAAGGCTTCGACGCCGACCTGGCGCTCGTCGATCCGCGCGAGAGCTGGACGATCCGCGCCGCCGAGTCGGAGTCGATGCAGGGCTACACGCCCTTCGAGGGCCTCGAGCTTTCCGCGCGGGTCAAGGCGACCTTCCTGCGCGGCGAGCTCGTGTGCGAGAACGGGAACGTGCTCGGAGCCGCGCGCGGGCGTTATCTTCGCCGTCCCACGTAAAGCTGCGCGAGCGATTTGTAACGCCGTGTATCCACGGCCTGTCCGGCAAACGCGTGCTTACAAAGGTGCGTCCGGCTGCTTCTCCGCCGATGCTGTAATGCACTGTCGCTTTCGACACCTTCACGGAGACACAGATGAAAAGCTGGAGAAACATCGCAGTCGGATTGGCGGCCGTCGCCGCCCTGGGCGCCGCCGCGGGCGCGGTACAGGCCCAAGGCGCCGGCGCGGGAGCGGGTTACGGCCATTCCCATGATCCGATCGCCGCCGCCGACAAAAGGCTCACCCGCCTCAAGGCCGACCTGAAGATCACCTCGGCGCAGGAACCCGCGTGGAACGCGTACGCCGACCAGGTGAAGCAGCACGCGGGCGAAATGCAGGCGTTGCACAGCCAGATGCGCCAGGGTGCGTCCGCAAACACGCGGCCCAGCGCGCCCGAGCGCGTCGAGCGTCAGGCCCAGTTCACGAAGCAGCAGGGCGAGTACCTCGAGAAGCTGGCGGGCCTGACGAAGGATCTCTACGCCACGCTCACGCCCGAGCAGAAGACACTCGCCGACCAGCGTCTTGGCGGCGGACGCCATCATCGCCATAGGGCATAACGGCGCATAACGCCGAGCAAGCAGGAACGGCATGCTGCCCGGGAGACCGGGTAGCATGTCGGTCAAAGGAGGATCGAAACCCATGTCAAAGAAAGGCTTCTTGGCCCCGCTGTGCGCCGTCGCCGCATTCACCTTGATGGCTTCCGGCGCGCGGGCGACCGGCTTCGCCACCTGCGATTCAGGGCCGCGCGAGGGCTGGCAGTCGCAGGACAAGCTCTCCGCGATGCTGAAGGAGAAAGGCTGGCAGGTGCGGCGGATCAAGGAAGACGGCGGCTGCTACGAGGTGTACGCGGTCGACGACAAGGGACAGCGCACGGAGGCCTATTTCCACCCGCGCACGCTTGCGCCGGTGCCTCGCGGCGCGAAGGCCCACAAGGGCTGAGCCGCGGTGAAGGTCTGGGACCGGTTCGTGCGCAGCGCGCACTGGTCCCTCGCCGGCTGCGTGCTCGCAGCCTGGCTCACGGCTGAATTGAAGCTCCAGTCGGCCGAGGCGCTCCACGAGTGGCTCGGCTACGCGGCGCTCGCCGTGATCGCGCTGCGCCTCGCCTGGGGCTGGATCGGCCCGCGCTATGCCCGCTTCCGCCAATTCGTCGCCGGACCGGCGCGCACGCTGGCCTATGCGAAAGCCCTGCTGCGGGGCGACGAGCCGCGCTATCTGGGCCACAACCCGCTCGGCGGCTGGATGATCGTCGCTCTCCTCTCGAGCGCCGCGCTCGCGTCCCTCTCCGGCTGGCTTTCCGTCACCGACCGTTTCTGGGGCGACGACTGGGTCCAGGAGACGCACGAGGTGCTCGGCAATGCGGTAATCGCGCTCGCCGCGCTGCACGTGGCCGGCGTCGTCTACACGAGCTGGCGCCAGCGCGAGAACCTCGCGGCCGCGATGCTGAGCGGCGTCAAGCGGCCGCCCGAACCGGGGGACATCGCTTAGTTTGTCGGTTAGGATTTGAGGCTCGATGGCGCTCACCCGGAGGCGGCTCCTGCAGGTCGGCATCGCCAGCGCTGTGCTCGCCGGCGGCAGAGCCGCATTCGCGCAGCAGGCGTCCAGGGCGAAGGGCCCGCCGGTGTGGCTCGACATGGACCAGGCCGAGCTCGACGCCGCCTACGACCAGATCAAATACGCGCCCAACCTGCCGCAGATCACCAGGCGCTATGGAACCAACAGCGACGCGGCACGTACGCGCCTCGGCGCGCCGCGACGCCTGAGCTACGGCTCGAGCCCCATCGAGGCGCTGGACATTTACGCGACCAGCAAGGCGAACGCGCCGATCCACATCTTCATTCACGGCGGAGCGTGGCGCGGCGGACTGGCGAAGGATTTCGGCTACCCGGCCGAGCTCTTCGTGCATGCGGGCGCGCATTACGTTGTGCCCGACTTCATCAACGTGGTGGAGGCGAACGGCAACCTCATGACGATGGCCGAGCAGGTGCGGCGCGCCGTGGCATGGGTCTACCGCAACGCCCAGACTTTTGGCGGCGACCCGAACCGGATTTACGTCTCCGGCCACTCCTCCGGCGGTCACCTGGCCGGCGTGGTGCTCACGACCGACTGGCGCAAGGAGTTCGACCTGGCCGCGGACCTCGTCAAAGGCGGGCTGTGCTGCAGCGGCCTCTTTGATCTCAAGCCCGTGCGGCTCTCGTTCCGCAGCTCCTACGTCAAGTTCACCGACGAAACCGAGCAGGCGCTGAGCCCGCAGCGCCACCTCGACAAGCTGAATACCCCGCTCGTCCTCGCCTACGGCTCGCTCGAGACGCCGGAGTTCCAGCGCCAGTCACGCGACTTCGCCGCCGCGGTCAAGGCGGCGGGCAAGCCGGTCCAGCTCCTGGTGGGCGAAGGCTACAACCACTTCGAGATCCCGGAGACGCTCGCCAATCCGTACGGGCTGCTCGGCCGTGCGGCGCTGGCGCAGATGAAGCTTTCTTCCGTGTGACCGAAATCCGGGACGGCTTCATCGGAGCGATCGGCAACACGCCGCTCATCCGCCTGCGCGGCGCCTCCGAGCTCACCGGCTGCGAGATCCTCGGCAAGGCCGAGTTCCTCAATCCCGGCGGCTCGGTCAAGGACCGCGCCGCGCTCTACATCATCCTCGACGCCGAGAAGCGCGGACTGCTCGAGCCGGGCGGGACGATCGTGGAAGGCACGGCGGGCAACACCGGCATCGGGCTCGCGCTGGTCGGCAACGCGCGCGGCTACAAGACCGTCATCGTGATCCCCGAAACGCAGAGCGAGGAGAAGAAAGACATGCTGCGCCTCTGCGGGGCCGAGCTGCGCGAGGTGCCGGCAGTGCCGTACAAGGACCCGAACAATTACGTACACGTATCCGAGCGCCTAGCCAAAGAACTGGGCGCCTTCTGGGCCGACCAATGGGACAACACCGCGAATCGCGAGGGCCACATCCTGAGCACCGGCCCGGAGATCTGGGCCCAGACGAGCGGCAAGGTCGACGGCTTCACCTGCGCCATCGGCACCGGGGGAACGCTGACCGGTGTTTCGATGTTCTTGAAACAGAAAAACAGGAACATCAGGATCGCGGTCGCCGACCCGCTCGGCGCGGCGATGTACAGCTGGTTCAAGCACCGCCGGCTGGAATCGAGCGGAAGCTCCATCACCGAGGGCATCGGCCAGGGGCGCGTCACGAAGAACATCGAAGGCGCGCCCGTCGACGACGCCTACCAGATCCCCGACGCCGAAGCTCTTCCCTTGGTCTTTTCGTTGCTGAAAAGCGAAGGACTGTGCCTCGGGGGCTCGAGCGGCATCAACGTCGCCGGCGCGATCCGCCTCGCGCGCGACCTCGGCCCCGGCCACACGGTGGTCACGATCCTCGCCGACTCGGGCACGCGCTACCAGTCGAAGCTTTTCAATCCTGCGTTTCTCCGGGAAAAAGGGCTTCCTTGCCCCGACTGGCTCTGAGAGCGCTCGCCGTCGTAGCCGCGACACTGCTGGCGCAGCCGGCACCCGCGGCCGACGATCTCGGATGGCCCAACAGGCCCGTACGCATCGTAGCCACCAGCCCGCCGGGCGGCTCGGTCGACCTGCTCGCGCGCATCCTGGCGCAGGACCTGACGAAGAAGCACGGCCAGCCCTTCGTGGTGGAGAACAGGCCCGGAGCCAACGGAGACCTGGGCGTCGCCAGCGTGCTGCGCGCGCCGGCGGACGGGCACGCCCTCTTCGTCGCGCCGGCCGGCCCCTTCAGCATCAACCTGAACCTGCGCCCGTCGATGCCGTTCAATCCCGCCACCGACATCGCGCCGGTGACGCTGCTCGCGGCGACGCCGCTCGTCCTCATGGTTCACCCTTCGGTGCCGGCGACGAACGTGCGGGAATTGCTCGCCTGGCTTCGCGCGCAGCACGGAAAGGCCAGTTATGCCTCGCAGGCGGTCGGCAGCACCGGTCACCTCGCGATGGAGCTATTCAAGTCGCTCACCGGCGTCGAAGCGACGCATGTGCCCTACAGGGGATCCGCAGCGCAGGCCGCCACCGACCTCGTCGCCGGTCGGGTCGCCATGAGCTTCGTCAATACGTCGACCACGATCGCCTACCTGCAAAACGGGACGCTTCGCGCCATTGCGGTCGCGGAAAAGCGCAGGATCGCGTCGCTACCGGACATCCCTACGCTGGAGGAGTCGGGGCTTCCTGGCTTCGAGGCGTCGGCGTGGATCGGGCTCGGTGCCCGGGCCGGCACCCCCGACGCCGTGGTCCTCCAGCTCGCGCAGGACGCGACTCAAGCGCTTGCGCAGCCCGAAAGCCTGCGCCGGCTGGCCGCCTTGGGCATCGAGCCGCGCCCAATGCCGCCGGGGGAATTCGCCGCCTTCATCGGCCACGATACCGAGCGTTGGGCGGAAGTGATCCGCCGCTCCGGCGCAACCGCCGAATAGACCGAGCTAGAGCGGTTTTTTGATGAAGTGCGCGATCTCGCCGACGACGCCGCGGCGGAAGGTGAGCACGCAGATTACGAAGATCACGCCTTGCACGACGGTGACCCAGGCGCCGAGCTGGGCGAGGTAGTTCTCCATCGTGATGATGATGAAGGCGCCGACCACCGGGCCGAAGATGGTGCCGAGGCCGCCGAGGAGCGTCATCAGCACCACCTCGCCGGACATGGTCCAGTGCACGTCGGTGAGCGAGGCGAGCTGGAACACGAGCGCCTTGACGGCGCCGGCGACGCCGGCGAGCGTGCCCGAGAGGACGAACGCCATGAACTTGTAGCGCACGCTGTCGTAGCCGAGGGAGGTCGAGCGCGCCTCGTTCTCGCGGATCGACTTCAGCACCTGGCCGAAGGGCGAGTGGATCACGCGGTAGATGAGGAGGAACCCGGCGATGAACACCACGAACGTGGTGTAGTACATCGCCCAGATGTTGGCGAGGTCGATGAAGCCGAAGAGCCTGCCGCGCGGCACCGACTGGATGCCGTCCTCGCCGCCGGTGAAGGACGACTGGAGATAGAAGAAGAAGATCATCTGGGCGAGCGCGAGGGTGATCATCGCGAAATAGATCCCCAGGCGCCGGATCGCGAGCAGGCCGGTGACGATCGAGAGCGCGAAGGAGCACGCCGTGCCGAACAGGATCGCGAGCTCGGGCGGGAAACCCCAGATCTTGGCCGCGTGCGCGGTGGCGTAGCCGGCGGTGCCGAGGAACATGGCGTGGCCGAAGGAGAGCAGGCCGCCGAAGCCGATCAGCAGGTTGAACGCGCAGGCGAACAGCGCGAAGCACATCGCCTTCATCATGAACACCGGGTAGACGACGAGCGGGGCAAGCGCGAAGAGCGCCGCCATCACCGCGACGCCGATGTGCTGGTGTCTCATTTCTGTGTTCCAAACAAGCCCGCAGGCTTGATGAGAAGCACGATCGCCATGATGATGAAGATGACCGTGTTCGACGCCTCGGGGTAGAACACCTTGGTGAGGCCCTCGATGATGCCCAAGCCGAAGCCGGTCACGATCGAGCCCATGATCGAGCCCATGCCGCCGATCACGACGACGGCGAACACCACGATGATCAGGTCCGCGCCCATCTGCGGGCTCACCTGGTAGATCGGCGCCGCCATCACGCCGGCAAGCGCGGCGAGCGCCACGCCGAAGCCGTAGGTGAGCGTGATCATGCGCGGCACGTTGATGCCGAAGGCCTGCACCAGCGCCGGGTTCTCGGTCGCCGCGCGCAGGTACGAGCCGAGCTTGGTGCGCTCGATCACGAACCAGGTGGCGATGCAGATGACGAGCGACGCGCCGACCACCCAGGCGCGGTAGTTCGGCAGGAACATGAAGCCGAGGTTGCGGCCGCCGGCGAGCTCCTTGGCGATCGGGTACGGCAGGCCCGAGGAGCCGAACTCGTTGCGGAACAGCCCCTGGATCACGAGCGCGAGGCCGAAGGTGAGGAGCAGGCCGTACAGGTGGTCGAGCTTGTAGAGCGGCTTCAGCATGGTGCGCTCGATCAGCACGCCGAAGGCGCCGACGGCGAGCGGCGCGATCAGGAGCGACCACCAGTAGCTCACCCCGAAGCGGTTCAGCAGGAAATAGGCGCAGAAGGCGCCCAGCATGTACTGGGCGCCGTGCGTGAAGTTGATGATGTTGAGCAGCCCGAAGATCACCGCCAGCCCGAGCGACAGCAGCGCGTAGAATGAGCCGTTGATCAGGCCGATCAACAGCTGGCCGAACAGCGCCGCCGACGGGATGCCGAAGATTTCGGGCATGCCCGGCTTACTTAACTAAGGAACAACCGCCTTCCTTCTCCGGCCGGAACGCCTGGTCGGCGGGAATCTGGGCCTTGATCTTGTAATAGTCGTACGGCCCCTTGGACTCCACCGGCTTCTTTACCTCGACAAGGTAGGCCGGGTGGATCTTGCGGCCGTCGGCGCGCACGCGCCCCTTGCCGAAGAGCGGATCGTCGGTGGGCATCTCCTTCATCTTCGCGACCACCTTGGTGCCGTCGTCGGTCTTGCCGGCTTCGACCGCCTTCAGGTAGTGCAGCACCGCCGAGTACACGCCGGCCTGGACCATGGTCGGGTACTTGCCGTTGTTCTGCGGCGCGAAGCGCTTGGCGAAGGCGCGCGTCTGGTCGTTCAGGTCCCAGTAGAACGTCTCGGTGAAGATGAGGCCCTGCGCAGTGGTGAGGCCGAGGCCGTGCACGTCGCTGATGAAGACCAGCATCCCGGCGAGGTTCTGACCGCGCTCGACGATGCCGAACTCGGCGGCCTGCTTGATCGAGTTGATGGTGTCGCCGCCGGCGTTGGCGAGGCCGATGATCTTCGCCTTCGAAGCCTGCGCCTGCAGCAGGAACGACGAGAAATCCTGCGCGTTCAGCGGATGGCGCACCTTGCCGAGCACCTTGCCGCCGTTCTTCAGCACCACCTGCTCGGTGTCGCGCTCGAGCGCATGGCCGAAGGCATAGTCGGCGGTAATGAAGAACCAGGTGTTGCCGCCGCTCTTGACGATCGCGCTGCCGGTGCCGTTCGCGAGCATCCAGGTGTCATAGGTCCAGTGCACCGTGTTGGGCGAGCAGGCCTTGCCGGTGAGGTCGGAGGTCGCAGCGCCCGACACGAGGAACGCCTTGCCCTTGTCTTTCGTGACCTGGCTCACCGCCAGCGCGACCGACGAGGTCGGCACGTCGACGATCACGTCGACCTTGTCCACGTCGTACCACTGGCGCGCGATGGCCGAGCCGACGTCGGGCTTGTTCTGGTGGTCGGCCGAGACGATCTCGACCTTCATGCCTTTCTTCGCCGCGCCGAAGTCCTCCACCGCCATGCGCGCGGCGGCCACGGACCCGGGCCCGCCGATGTCGGCATAGAGGCTCGACATGTCGGACAGCACCCCGATCTTGACGACGCCGTCGGATACCTGCGCATTTGCCACCATCGGTGCGCCCATCGCGGCGAGCGCAAAGCCCACCGCTGCACTCAGCTTGCGTACTGCAGACATCTTTATCTCCTTCATAGTGATGAATCAGACTCCGAGATACTCGTGCACCCGCCCCATGTTGGCCTCAAGTTGGGCCCCGGGGACCATGTCCACGACGCGCCCGTGCTCGACGATGTAGTGCCGATCGGCCACCGTCTGGGCAAACCTGAAATTCTGCTCCACCAGCAGGATGGTGAAGCCCTGCTGCTTCAAGCGCGAGATCGTGCGGCCGATCTGCTGCACGATCACCGGCGCGAGGCCCTCGGTCGGCTCGTCGAGCAGCAAGAGGCGCGCCCCGGTCCGCAGGATCCGGCCGATGGCGAGCATCTGCTGCTCGCCGCCGGAGAGCTTGGTGCCCTGGCTCCTCAGGCGCTCGCGCAGGTTGGGAAAAAGCTCGAAGATCTGCTGCACCGGGAGGCCGCCCGCCGCCACCTGCGGCGGCAGCATCAGGTTCTCCTCGACGTCGAGGCTCGCGAAGATGCCGCGCTCCTCGGGGCAGAACGCGATTCCCAGGCGCGCGATGGCGTTCGAAGCCAGCTTGATCGTTTGCCGGTCCTTGAACTTGATCGACCCTTCGCGCCGGCCGACCATGCCCATGATCGACTTCATGGTGGTGGTCTTGCCGGCGCCGTTCCTCCCGAGCAGCGTCACCACCTCGCCCTCACCCACATCGAAATCCATGCCGTGCAGGATGTGGGATTCGCCGTACCAGGCGTTCAAACCCCTCACCTCAAGCATGACCTGCTCCGAGATAGGCTTCGACGACCTGCGGGTTCTTGGACACCGTCGCGTAGTCGCCTTCGGCGAGGATCTCGCCGCGCTGGAGCACCGTGATCCGGTCCGAGAGCGTGGAGACCACCGAGAGGTTGTGCTCGACCATCAGCACGGTGCGGTTCGCGGACACCTTCCTGATGAGCGCGGTGATGCGCTCGACGTCGGAATGCGTCATGCCGGCGGTCGGCTCGTCGAGCAGCATCATCTCCGGATCGAGCGCGAGCGTGGTCGCGATCTCGAGCGCGCGCTTGCGCCCGTAGGGCAGCTCGACCGCCACGGTTTCCTCGAACTCGGACAGTCCGACGGCCTCGATCAGCTCCCGCGCCGGATCATCCAGCGCCTCCAGGACCTTTTCCGATTTCCAGAAATCGAAGGACGCGCCGCGCTTCCTCTGCAGCGCGACGCGCACGTTCTCGAGCACGGTGAGGTGCGGAAAGACCGCCGAGATCTGGAACGAGCGCACGAGGCCCATGCGTGCGATGCGCGCGGGCGGCGAGCCGGTGATCTCGCGCCCCTTGAAGAAGATCTGCCCGCGCGTCGGCTCAAGGAAGTGGGTGAGCAGGTTGAAGCACGTCGTCTTGCCGGCGCCGTTCGGACCGATGAGCGCGTGGATGCTGCCGCGCCGGACCTTCAGCGAGACGTCCTTGACCGCTACGAACCCCTTGAACTCCTTGGTCAGCCCGCGCGTTTCGAGAATCGTTTCGTCGGCCAACCGCCCCTCGCTCCAAGCGACGAATCATACAACGCTTCAAGGCGTTGACGGCGGCCCCGGGTTGCTACGGCTTGAGTGGTTCGCCAAACAGCCGGAGCGAGAAGTCTCCGAGCGCGGCGGGACGGACGGTATAGGGGGTACGGTTCTCCGAATACAAGACGGGTAAGCCGCCGCTGCCATCGCCTGCGATCACGACGACGTACCTCGTCCCAGAGGGAACCCGGGCGCGGCCGGAAACCGCGCTGCGCCAGAACGTTCCGGCGCTTTGAAATCCGCTCGCCGGCGACCCTCCAACCACCCGGAAGTCCGACCCGAGGTAGATGAACTCCGGCATGACTGCGGACGTGCTGGGCAAGTACGGCGTGGTCAGAAAGCTGCGCACTTGGATCGCGCTCGCAGCGAAGTCATCCGGGATGCCGAGCGCGACAAAGTGCTGGGCCCGTCCCGAAAACTCGTACGTCGGTTCCGCGGCCGAAATCGTGAACTCGACTTCCTGTCCGGGGGCGAGCGTACGGAAGTGGAATTCCGCCATGCTGGCGCAGCAGGATCCGACCGGTGCCGCGTACTCCTGCACCGTGGGCTGGCCCGAGCATCCTGCCAGAGCGACGCATGCGGCCGCGACCAGCGGGCGAAGCGTGCCCGCGCTATTCAATCCGCTTGCCGCTCGCCGCTTCCTCGAGCCAGACTTCCTTGCGCTCGCTGGTGAGCGTGCCCTTGACCACGTAGGTCTTGTTCGACTCGGGAGCGAAGTTGACGGTCCTCTGGACGGTGTAGACGGTGCTGGAGTTCATGATTTCCTGAATCGGGGCGCCGTAGGAAACCCGGCCCTCCAGCACGAGTGTGGAGGCTTTCGCGGGCACGTCCCGCGCATGTTCTACCGTGCTCATTGAGAACCCTCTGCCGGCGTTCGCCTTCTTGCTGGCCGACAGCACATTGTCGATCTTCTTGCCATCGATCTCGCTGAGGTAGAAAAATTGTGCGCGGTTGGCAGTCTCGAGAAACCCGCTATCCCGGATGGTGGCGAGCGGCCCGGAATAGTTTTCCGGTATGGGCGAGCTCACGCATGCCGACAGCGTCAGGAGCCCGAGCACCCAGATAAAGAACGTTCTCATCCCCTCCTCCTCGTGTGCTGGCGTTGCCTCAGTGTTTTGGCGGTGATTTCTTGTCGATGAAGGCGTCCATGCCCGCGCGCCCTTCGGCATGGGCGAAGCTCGAGGAGATCACCTGGCTCGCGAGGTCGTAGGCGCGGGCAACGCCGAGGTCCATCTGCTGGTAGAAGGCGCGCTTGCCGGCCGCAGTCGTGGCGGGCGGCTTCTCGGCGATTTGCCGGGCAAGCTGCAGGGTTTCGCTTTCCAGTTGATCAGAAGGCACGACGCGGTTGACGAGACCCCATTCCAGCGCCTTGTGTGCGTCTATAACATCGCCGGTGAGAAGCATCTCCATTGCGCGCTTGCGCGAGATGTTGCGCCCGACCGCGACCCCGGGCGTGGAGCAGAAGAAACCCCAGGTGACGCCCGGCGTGGTGAACCTGGCTGACTCCGACGCGACCGCGAGGTCGCATTGGGCGACGAGCTGACAGCCCGCCGCCGCCGCCGCGCCCTGCACGCGCGCGAGCACCGGCTGCGGCAGCGCGGTGACGGTCTGCATCATGCGGCTGCACTGGGCGAAGAGCTGCTCGATCTTCGGTTGCTCCCGCAGCGCGCGGATTTCCTTCAGGTCGTGGCCGGCGCAGAAGCCCTTGCCGGCGGCGGCGAGAATGACGACCCGCACGTCCTGGTCCTTCGAAATGTGTTCAAAGGCGGACTGCAGCGCCGAGAGCATTTCGCTCGTGAGGAGGTTCATTTGCGCCGGCCGGTTCATGGTCAGCGTGCACACGCCGGCCGATTCTTCTCTCAGCAGAATCTCTTCCGATTGGGGAACCGCGCTCACGTGTCGATCGCCGCGGCAGAGCGCGCCTTCTGGCGCAGCAGGAACTTCTGGATCTTGCCGGTCGAGGTCTTGGGCAGCTCGCCGAACACCACCGCGCGCGGCACCTTGAACCTCGCCAGATGACCGCGGCAGAAGTGGATGACGTCCATCTCGGTGACGCTGGCGCCGGGCTTGAGCTCGACGAAGGCGCAAGGCGTCTCGCCCCAGCGCTCGTCGGGCTTGGCGACCACCGCGGCGGCGAGCACCGCGGGGTGGCGGTAGAGCACGTCCTCCACCTCGAGGGACGAGATGTTCTCGCCGCCCGAGATGATGATGTCCTTGGAGCGGTCCTTGATCTTCACGTAGCCGTCGGGGTGCACCACCGCGAGGTCGCCCGAATGGAACCAGCCGCCCGCGAATGCCGCCTGCGTCGCGTTGGCGTTCTTGAGGTAGCCCTTCATCGTGATGTTGCCGCGGAACATGATCTCGCCCATGGTCTCGCCGTCCGCGGGCACCGGCGTCATGGCCTCGGGGTCCATCACAGCGAGGCCCTCTTCCATCAGGTAGCGCACCCCCTGGCGTCCGTTCAGGCGCGTGCGCTCGGCGATGTCCAGCGCGTTCCACTCCTCGTGCTTGGCGCACACCGTGGCTGGGCCGTAGACCTCGGTCAGACCGTAGACGTGGGTGATGTCGAAGCCCATGCGCTCCATGCCCTCGATCATCGCCGCCGGCGGCGCCGCGGCGGCCACCATGCCATACACCTTGTGGTCGATGCCTTTCTTCAGCTCGTCGGGCGCGTTGACCAGCATGCTGTGGACGATCGGCGCGCCGCAGTAGTGCGTGACCCGGTGCTTCTTGATCAGATCGAATATCGGCTTCGCCTCCACGCGCCGCAGGCAGACGTTGGTCCCGGCGTTCGCCGCCATGGTCCACGGGAAGGTCCAGCCGTTGCAATGGAACATCGGCAGCGTCCAGAGATACACCGCGTGCTGCGGCATGCTCCAGGTGACGATGTTGCAGACCGCGTTCAGGTAGGCGCCGCGGTGGTGGTACACCACGCCCTTCGGGTCGCCGGTCGTGCCGGAGGTGTAGTTGAGCGAGATGGCGTCCCACTCGTCCTCGGGCCAGGCCCACGCATATTGGGAATCCCCGGTTTCGAGGAAACTTTCGTAGTCCGTGTCGCCGAGGCGCTTTCCGGGGCCCGCGTACTCCGGGTCGTCCACGTCGATGATCGGAACCTTGACGTCGAGCTTCTCGATCGTCGAGGAGAACTCGCGGTCGGTGATCAGGACCTTCGCCTCGCCGTGCCGCAGCATGAAGTCGATCGCCTCGGGGTCGAGCCGCGTGTTGAGCGTGTTCAGCACCGCGCCGCACATCGGCACGCCGAAATGCGCCTCGTACATCGCGGGAATGTTCGGCAGCATCACCGCGACCGTGTCGCCCTTGCCGATGCCGCGCCGGGCGAGCGCCGAGGCGAGCCTCCTGCAGCGCGCATAGGTCTCGCTCCAGGTGTAGCGCGTGCGGCCGTGCAGGACCGAGGGCCGCCCGGGATAGACGCGCGCCGAGCGCTCGACGAACGCGAGCGGCGTCAGCGGAACGTGGTTGGCGCCGCTCTTGTCGAGGTCCTGAGCGTAGGGATTGGGCTTCGGAGCCATGCCCGCAGTATAGCGTTCGGCCTCCAAATATGACGCCGAAGGCGTCGGGGCATAGGCCGAACGCAGCGCCGCGGAGGTGGACGCCTTACGCCGACTCGACTGAAATAGCCGCCATGGAGTTCGTCGCGCTCGCGCTCTCGATCGTCGCGCTCGCCGTGGCCGGCCTGACGGCGCTGAGGATGCGCAAGCTCGAGTTCTGTCCCGAGATCGTGGGCGGCGACGTGATCCTGCCGCGCGAGTCCCGGCCAAGCGGCCGGGTGCGCCTGCTCCTTCCGCTGCATTTCTCCAACGGCGGCCACGCCGGCGGCGTCATCGAGTGGGTCGCGCTGCGCGTGACGCCCGAAGCGCAGGCGGACCATCCGGTGCTCCTGTCGCCGGTGGCCGAGGTCGACATGCAGCGCTTCATTCACGCCCGCCGCTGCCTGAGCGAGGACTGCATCGAGCCGTTCACCGGCTTCGCGCTCGACGCGCGGCGCTCGCTCTCCAAGTTCATCCTGTTCGACGTCGCCGAGCGCGCGCGCGCGGCGCCCTTCGCGATCGCGACCGGCCGCCACTACTTCGAGCTCTTCGTCAAGGCGAGCAACGCACGCGCGCCGAAGCTCGAGCGCTCGTTCGTGCACGTGCTGGAGCAGAAGCACCTGGACGACCACCGCGACGATCTCGCCGTCTACCTCATCGACTACCAGGTGACGCTGCCGAGCGCGCGCCGCGCGCTCGTCGACCAGGAATGGCTGCCGCAGGCCCCGGCGAAGAATCGGGGTCAGACCCCGATTTTCAGCTCAGGCGGCTAAGAGCCGGCGCCACACGCTCGGGCCCTTCGCGTCCTTCTCCAGCGCGTCGAGGTAGCTCTCGTGCGCGGCGAGCTCTTCGGCGCTCGCGCGCTGCACGATGAGCTTCGAGACGTCCAGGATGAGCCCGGCGGCGGCCGCCGCCGCCGCGGCCGGCGCCTCGAGCTCCATCATCAGGCTCTCCTGCCCGCGCGTCATCGCGAGGTAGCATTCCGCGAGCAGGCGGGCGTCGAGCAGCGCTCCGTGCAGGGTGCGGTTCGCGTTGTCGATGAAGTAGCGCTCGCACAGAGCATCCAGCGAATTCTTCCGTCCGGGATGCAGCTCTCTTGCGAAGGCGAGCGAGTCGGTCACCCTGGCGACGTGATCGGCGAGCCGGCCGAGGCCCGCGCGGCCGAGCTCCATGTCGAGGAACTCGACGTCGAAGTCGGCGTTGTGGATGATGAGCTCGGCGCCGCGGACATAGTCGACGAACTCGCGCGCGACGGCCGCGAATTTCGGCTTCGAGGCCAGGTCCTCGAGGGTCTTGCCGTGGATGCGGGTCGCGCCCGCGTCCACCTCGCGCTCCGGGTTCAGGTAGTGATGGAAATGCAGGTCGCTGATCCTGCGGCTCAGGACCTCGACGCAGCCGATCTCGATGATGCGGTCGCCGTTTTTTGCGTCCAGCCCGGTGGTCTCCGTGTCCAGAACGATTTGTCTCAACTTGGTATGCCTTTATTGGCAAGCCTGTCGGCTCGCTCGTTCTCGGGATGGCCCGCGTGGCCCTTCACCCAGTGCCATTCTATCTCGTGCCGCGACGCCGCCCGGTCGAGCTCGCGCCAGAGATCCTCGTTCTTCACCGGCTTCTTGTCCGCGGTGAGCCAGCCGCGGCGCTTCCAGCTCGTGATCCACTCCGAGATGCCCTTCATCACGTAGAGCGAATCGGTGTAGAGGCGGACCTTGCTCGGGCGCTTGAGCGCGTCGAGCGCGCGGATTACCGCGGTCAGCTCCATCCGGTTGTTGGTGGTCTGGGCCTCGCCGCCCCAGAGCTCCTTCTCGGCCCCCTTGGCGCGCAGCAGCGCGCCCCAGCCGCCGGGGCCGGGATTGCCGCGGCAGGCGCCGTCGCTGTAGATCTCGACGACCTCATCGGTCATGCCGGTGCTTGGCGTGGCCTGCCGTCAATGCCGGCTTTTGGCATGCCCATTGGTTTTTTGCGGGATAGGGGCGAGCGCCCGGCGGCGCGCTCTCTCCTGGCGCCACGTCGGCGTAATGACGCGCATGCCGAGCGTGCGCTTCACGGCTCGCACCACGTAGACCCCGCCCGCGATCGGCCACCAGCGCGCTCCCGCCTGCTCCATGAAGCCGAAGCGCTCGAGCCACAGCTTCTCCCCGAACGGCGGCGCGTAGCACCCGAACTTGCCGCCGTTCAGCTCGAAGCCGAGCACGCGCAGCCAGTCGCGCAGGCGCATGAGGCCGATGAACTTCAGGTCCCAGGGCGCCGAGCGGTGACGCCCGGAAAAGATCTGCCGCAGCCGCCACAGCGACCCGGTGTTGAAGCCCGAGATCACCACCTGCCCGTCCGGCATCAGCACGCGCTCGGTCTCGCGCAGCACCTCGTGCGGGTGGTCATGGCTTTCCAGCACGTGAGGCAGCGCCACCAGGTCGACGCTCTGCGACGCGAGCGGCAACTGCAGGGGGTCCGCGGCGAGCGACGCCCCCGGCTCGAGCGCGAGGGAGAAGCGGAAAGGAATGCGGTTGTGTCGCAGAAAATCTACTTCCGGCAGGCCGACCTGCGCCGCGCGGAACCCGAAGACGTCCTCCACGGCGCTGTCGAACTGCGCACGCTCCCAGTCCAGCACGTAGGCCCCCTGCGGCGTGGAAAGCCACTCGGAGAGCGAAGAGCGCGCGCCGTTATACTTTTGCGCGCCGTTTTGAACAAAAGACGGGCGATCCATGCTCAAGCAAGTTCCGTTTAATCAAACAAGGCCGTTCGGACCATTGTCGCGGCGCCGTTCGAGCCGGCCGGAACCGTCGGCCGGCCCCTATTATGGGCCAGCGAAGCTGCGTTCGCTTTTTACGTCCGGAGCCGCATGCGTAAGGCCAGCCTGGTGGGGTTCATGACGGTCGCGCTCCTGCAAGGGTGCGCCGGAACCGGGCTGCCCGTTCCGCAGCAGCCGCCGGAGGCGGCCAAGCTGCCCCCGTTCGACGGCGAGCGCCGCGTGGTCGTCGAGCCGCTGCGCGGCATCACCAAGGTCGATCTCGTGACCCGGCCGTCAGATCCCGCGGTGGCGGACCCTCAGAAGGACCTCTGGACCCGTATCCGCAAGGGCTTCGCCATGGCGGACTTGGACAGCGCGCTCGCCCGCCGCAGGGCGCGCGAATACGCGGCGAACAGCGAATATCTGCAGCGGATGTTCGACCGCAGCCGCATCTACCTCTATCACATCGTGGAGGAGGTCGAGAAGCGCGGCCTGCCGACCGAGCTCGTCCTGCTGCCGATGGTTGAGAGCGCGTTCAACCCGATGGCGCGCTCACCCAAGCACGCCTCCGGCCTGTGGCAGTTCGTGCCGGGCACCGGCAAGCGCTTCGACCTGAAGCAGAACTCCTGGTACGACGGCCGCCGCGACATCGTCGACTCCACCGATGCGGCGCTCGACTACCTCACCAAGCTCTACAAGATGCACGGCGACTGGCAGCTCGCGCTCGCCTCGTACAACTGGGGCGAGAACGCGGTCATCCGCGCCGTGGCGAGGAACCGCAAGGCGGGCAAGCCCGCCGATTATTCGCATCTGAAGATGCCGGCGGAGACGCGCAACTACGTGGCGAAGCTCCAGGCGCTGAAGAACATCATCGCCGAGCCGTCGAAGTACGGCATCGACCTCGCGCCGATTCCTAACGAGCGCTACTTCACCACCGTCCTCACCGGGCGGCCCGAGCTCGACGTCGCGCTCGCGGCGAAGCTCGCCGAGATGCCGGTGAAGGAGTTCAAGGCACTCAACCCGGGCTTCAGCCGGCCGCTGGTGCGCTCGCCCAAGGGGCTGCGGATCGTGCTGCCTTCCGAAAAAGTGGCAATTTTTCACGAAAACCTCGCCAAGCTGGACCGACGGACGGGCGCGAGCGCCGGAGGAACGCGCGCCCCGAAGGTCAACGTGCCGCATATTCACCGCGTTGAGCCAGGCGACACATTGAGCGCCATCGCGAGGCGCTACGATGTGCGCCTTGCGGATCTCAGGCGCTGGAATCCCGGCGTCGAGGTGCTGCAGATAGGCCAGAACATCTACCTGGAAGCTCGATGACGAGACGTTTGCTGACCATCCTCGCGGCGGCATTGGTGCAGGCGTGCGCCAGCACGCCGCCCCCTGCCGAGCCGCAGCCGCCGGCCGAGGCCCAGCCACAGCCTCAGCCCCAGGCTGAGGCGCCCGCCGGGGTGGTCGCCGCGCCGCCGCCCGCGGCCCAGCCCGCGGAGCCGGTAGCGCCGCCAGTTCCGTCCCCGGCGCAGGCGGCGCTCCCGGAGACCACCAAGCCGCCGCAAGCAATCAAGCAGATCGACGCGACGGCGGGGTCGCAGGATGTATGGCAGCGCGTCCGGCAGGGATTCGCGATCCCCGACCTGAACAACGACCTGGTACGCAAGCACGTGGCCTACTACAAGGCGCGACCCGACTACCTCCAGCGCATCTTCGACCGCAGCCGGCTCTACCTCTATCACATCGTCGCCGAGATCGAGCGCCGCGGGCTGCCCACGGAGCTCGCGCTCCTGCCGATGGTTGAGAGCGCGTTCAACCCGATGGCCTATTCGCGCGCGCACGCCTCCGGGCTGTGGCAATTCATTCCAGGAACCGGCAAGCGCTTCGAGCTGCAGCAGAACTGGTGGTACGACGGCCGGCGCGACATCGTCGATTCCACCGACGCCGCGCTCGACTACCTGACGAAGCTGTACAAGATCCACGGCGACTGGCAACTCGCGCTCGCCTCCTACAACTGGGGTGAGAACGCCGTGAGCCGCGCCGTGGCGAAGAACAAGAAGGCGCGCAAGCCCACCGACTACTCCCACCTGAAGATGCCGAAGGAGACGCGCCAGTACGTGCCCAAGCTCCAGGCGCTCAAGAACATCATCGCGGACCCCGCGAAGTACGGCATCGAGCTGACCCCGATTCCGAACGAGCCGTACTTCACCGTGCTCACCGAGTCGCTCGCGGTCGACGTCGCGCTCGCGGCGCGCCTTGCGGAAATGCCGGTCGAGGACTTCATCGCGCTCAATCCGGGCCTGAGCCGGCCCTTCATCCGCAACGAGGGCACGCGCATCGTCCTGCCCGCGGACAAGGTCGCGGTGTTCCGCGACAACCTCTCCAAGCAGGACCCCGGGTCGCTCGTGTCGTGGGAGACCTATCATCCCGAAAAGGGCGAGACCCTCGCCAAGATCGCGGACAAGTTCGGCCTGTCGGTGGCCGAACTCAGGCGCGTGAACGGCATCGACACGCATTCGTCCCGCGTGCCGCAGCAGATGGTCGTCCCGACCGAGGCGGAGGCCGCGCTGGTGAGCGCTAAGCTGCCGATCATGTACGCGCCGCCGGTCGCCGAGGTGCGGCACGTGCACCGGGTCAAGTCGGGCGACACCCTCAGTGGCATCGCGAAGCGCTACCACGTTAGAGTGTCGGACCTGAAACGCTGGAATCAGGGTGTGGGGCTATTGCGGATCAACCAGAAAATCTACATAAGAGCGGGATGACGAAGCGCGCGCTTGCGGCCGCCGCGGCCCTGCTGGTCCAGGCCTGCGCCAGCACGCCGCCCGCCGAGCCGCAGCCGCAGAACATCCCCGCCGCGCCCCAGCCGTCGGTCCAGCCTCAAGCCGCGAATCCCAAGCCCGCCCCCACCCCGCCGGCCCAGCCGCCCGCCGGCAGCGCCGTGCTCGACACGGCGAAGCTCCAGCCGTTCGAGGGCGAGCGCCGGGACGTCGCCGAGCCGCTGCGCGGGGTGCGCAAGGTCGATCGCACCGCGCAGGCCGACGATCTCTGGCAGCGCGTGCGCCAGGGCTTCGCCATGCCCGACCTCGACAACGACCTGGTGCGCAAGCAGACGGCTTACTACGCCTCGCGCCCGGAGTATCTCCAGCGCATGTTCGACCGCAGCCGCATCTACCTCTACCACATCGTCGACGAGCTCGAGAAGCGCAACCTCCCCACCGAGCTCGCGCTGCTGCCGATGGTGGAGAGCGCGTTCAACCCGATGGCCTACTCCCGGGCCCACGCCTCCGGGCTGTGGCAATTCATTCCCGGCACCGGGCGGCGCTTCGAGCTGCAGCAGAACTGGTGGTACGACGGCCGGCGCGACATCGTCGAGTCGACCAAGGCGGCGCTCGACTACCTCACCTTCCTCTACGAGATGCACGGCGACTGGCACCTCGCCCTCGCCTCGTACAACTGGGGCGAGGGCGCGGTCGCGCGCGCCATCGCGCAGAACCGCAAGGCCGGCAAGCCCACCGACTACGCCAGCCTCAAGATGCCGGTCGAGACGCGGCAGTACGTGCCGAAGCTGCAGGCGCTGAAGAACATCATCGCCAACCCCGGGCCGCTCGGCATCACGCTCGACCCGATCCCCAACCAGCCTTACTTCGCAGCCGTGACGAAGCTGCGCGACATCGACGTGCGGGTCGCCGCCAAGCTCGCCGAGATGCCGGTCGAGGAGTTCATCGCGCTGAACCCGGGCTTCAGCCGGCCGATCATCCGGGCTTCGGTCACCCCACGCATCGTGCTGCCGGCCGACAAGGTCGATCTCTTCCACGACAACCTCGAGAAATACAACGCCGCGGCGCTCGTCTCGTGGAAGACCTACCACCCCAAGAAGGGCGAGACCTTCGAGTCGATCGCGAAGAAGGTCGGCATGTCGCTCGGCCAGCTGAAGGAAGTGAACGGCATCGCGCCGCGCACGCGCACGGTGCCGAATCTCCTCGTGGTGCCCTCGAGCCCGGCGACGGCGGCGGTGGAGACGCACAAGCTTCCGCTCATGTACGCGCCGCCCATCCCGATCGCGACGCGCCGCATCTACCACACGGTGAAGCCGGGCGAGACGCTGACCTCGATCTCGAAGCGCTATGGCGTCGCCCTGGAGGACATGAAGCGCTGGAACGCGGGGGCCAGGTTCGCGCCGGGAGTGAAGGTCGCGGTCGAGGTGCGCGCGCCGCTCAAGAAGCCCAAAACCCGCAAGACGGCAAAGGCCAAAACATACAAGAGAGCAGCGCGTTAGCTCTCTTCCTTCAATTGAATTCTAGGACGAGCCCGCGGCCACCAGCCGCCGCGTGTAGTCGGACTTCGAGCTGTGCAGCACCTCCTCGAGCGGGCCACTTTCGACGATGCGGCTGTCCTTCATCACCATCACGCGGTGGGCCATGGCGCGCACCACGTCGATGTCGTGCGTGACCAGGATGTAGCTGAGGCCGTATTTCTGCTGCAGCTCGGCGAGGAGCGCCAGCACCTGCTTCTGGATGGTGACGTCGAGCGCGCTGGTGGGCTCGTCGAGCACCACCACCTGCGGCCGCACGATCAGGGCGCGCGCGATGGCGATGCGCTGGCGCTGGCCGCCCGAGAACTCGTGCGGGTAGCGCGCGAGCAGCGGCTCGGCCCTGCCGTCCTCGGTCAGGCCGACCTCCACCAACGCGTGCAGAATGCGCTCGCGCCGCGCCGCGGCGTCCAGGCCGGGCTCGTGGATCTCGAGGCCTTCGCCGACGATCTGCTCGATCGTCAGCCGCGGCGAGAGCGACGACAGCGGATCCTGGAACACCACCTGAATGAGACGGCGCAGCGCCCGCTTCTCGTCGCGGCTCGCGCTCGACCAGCGCTTGCCGCCGATCGCGATGCTGCCTTCGGCGGCGACCAGGTCGAGGACCGCGAGCGCGAGCGTGGTCTTGCCCGATCCCGATTCGCCGATCACGCCGAGCGTCTCGCCCGGCGCGAGGTCGAAGCTGACGTCGTGCACGGCGTTGAAGCGCCCGCTCTTGAACCAGCCGCGGATGCCGGGCAGGTGCGTCGGGTAATTCACCTCGACATTGCGGGCCTCGACGATGCGGCCCGCGATCGGCGCGCCGACGGCGCGGTCCGGCCGGCTGTTGACGAGCTTGCGGGTGTACGGGTGGCGCGGGCGCTCGATGACGTCGGCGGTCCGGCCCTGCTCGACCATCACGCCCTTCTCCATCACCGCGACGCGGTCGGCGAAGCGGCGCACCAGGTTGAGATCGTGGGTGATGAGCAGCAGCGCCATCCCCACCTGCGCGCGCAGATCCTCGAGCAGCTCGAGGATCTGCAGCCGGATGGCGACGTCGAGCGCGGTGGTCGGTTCGTCCGCGATCAGGAGCTTCGGGCTGCAGGCGAGCGCCATGGCGATCATCGCCCGCTGCCGCTGGCCGCCCGAGAGCTGGTGCGGATAGCTGCGCGCGCGATTTTCGGCAGCGTCGATGCCGACGCGGCGCATCGCCGCGACCGCCTCGGCGTGAGCCTGCGCGCCGCGCAGCGGCGTATGCAGCTCGAGCGACTCGACGATCTGGTCGCCGACGGTGTAGATCGGATTCAGCGCCGTCATCGGCTCCTGGAAGATCACGGCGATGTCGCGGCCGCGCATGGCGTGCAGCTCTTGCGGGGTCATCTGCAGGACTTCCCGTCCCTGGAACTCAATGCTTCCCGAGAGACGGGCAGACTCGATCAGCCGCAGCGTCGAGAGCGCAGTGACAGTCTTTCCGGAGGCCGACTCGCCGACCAGGGCCAGCTTTTCGCCTGCGGCGAGCGAGAACGAGACGCTGTCGACCACCTTGCGCGGGCCGAAGTAGACGCTGAGATCCTTGACCTCGAGGAGGCTGCTCATTTTTCTACTTGTCCTCGCCCTCGAGCACCTTGCGCGGATCCAGCGCATCGCGCAGCGCATCGCCGATCATGATCAGCAGCAGCAGGGTCAGCACGAGGACCGTGAAGGTGGAGAGTGAGATCCACCAGGCGTCGAGGTTGTCCTTGCCTTCCTGGAGAAGCTCGCCGAGGCTCGGCGTTCCGGGCGGCACGCCGAGGCCGAGGAAGTCGAGGCTGGTGAGGGCGCCGATGGCGGCGGCGATCTCGAACGGGACCAGCGTCACCACCGGCGTCAGGCTGTTCGGCAGGATGTGGCGCCACATGATGGTGCGGTTGGACTGGCCGAGCGCGCGCGCCGCCCGGACGTAATCGAGCGTCCGGTTCTTCAGAAACTCGGCGCGCACGTACGCGGCGATGCCGAGCCAGCCGAAGATGGCAATCAGCACCACGAGCAGCCAGAAGCTCGGCGAGAAAAGCGACGAGAAGATGATCAGCATGTAGAGCATCGGCATCGAGCCCCAGATTTCCTTGAAGCGCTCCATGGCGATGTCGCTCCATCCCGCGAGGTAGCCCTGCACCGCGCCGAAGAGGATGCCGAACGCCGTCGACGCGGCTGCGACGATCAGGCCGAAAAGCACCGACAGTCGGAAGCCGTAGAGGAGCCGCGCCAGCAGATCGCGACCCTGGGCGTCGGTCCCGAGGCGGTTCTGCGCGCTCGGCCGCGCCGGATCCGGCGATTTGGCGAAGTAGTTGATGGTGCGCGCGTGGTAGCGGTTGGGCGGATAGACGACGAGATTGCTCGGTTTGGCCAGGTTGGCGCGGATGTCGGGGTCGAGGTAGTCCGTCGGCGTGGGGAAGTCGCCGCCGAAAGTGGTCTCCGGCAGGGTCTGCAGCACCGGGAAGTACCAGTTCCCGTTGTAGCGCACGACGAGCGGCCGGTCGTTCGACAGCACCTCGGCGAGCAGGCTCACCGCGAAGAAGAACGCGAAGACGAGGAGGCTCACGTAACCGAGCCGGTTGGCGCGGAAGCGCCGCCATGCGCGGCGCCCCGGGCTGGCGTGGACGGGGACGCTGGGCGCGTTGGGCGTGGCGCCGCTGCCCGCGAGGATGGAAGCCATGGCGCTAGTCGAAGAACTTCACGCGCGGATCGACCCACACATAGGTGAGGTCGCGGATCAGGTTGGTGAGCAAGCCGATGATCGTGTAGACGTAGAGGCTGCCGAAGACCACCGGGTAGTCGCGCCTGATCACGGACTCGTAAGAGAGCAGTCCCAGCCCGTCGAGGGAGAACAGCGTCTCGATGAGCAGCGATCCGGTGAAGAACGCCGCCACGAAAGCCGCCGGGAAGCCGGTCATGATCGGGACCAGGGCATTGCGGAACACGTGGCGCCACAACACGTTGCGTTCGTCCACGCCCTTCGCGCGCGCGGTCATCACGTACTGCTTGCGGATCTCCTCGAGCACGGAGTTCTTGGTGAGGATGGTGATCACGGCGAAGCCGCCGATCACCATCGCGCTCACCGGCAGCGCGATGTGCCACAGGTAGTCGGTGATCTTGTGGCCGACGCTCAGCTCCTGCCAGTTCGATGAGACTAGGCCGCGCAGCGGAAACCATTGCACGAAGCTGCCGCCCGCGAAGTAGACGAGGAGCAGCACGCCGAGCACGAAGCTCGGGATCGCATAGCCGAGCAGCACCAGGACCGTCGTCCCCGTGTCGAATGGGCTTCCCGCCCTGACCGCCTTGGCGATGCCGAGCGGCACCGAGATCAGATAGGTGAGGACGAAGGTCCACAGGCCGAGGCTGATGGACACCGGCAGCTTCTCGCGGATGAGCTGCCACACGTCCTTGTTCTGGAAGAAGCTGCGGCCGAGGTCGAAGCGCGCGAACTGGCCGAGCATCTGGACGAAGCGCTCGAGCGGCGGCTTGTCGAAGCCGTAGAGTTTCTTGATCTCCTCGACCTTCGCCGCGTCGACGCCCTGCCGCCCGCGATAGCCGCCGAGGCCCGGCGCCGCGGCAGCGCGCGCGCCGACTTCGCCGCCCGCCGCGTCGCGGCCCTGCAACTGCGCCACCATCTGCTCGACCGGCCCGCCCGGGACGAACTGGATCACGATGAACGTGATGAGCAGGATGCCGAAGAGCGTCGGGATCATGAGGAGCAGTCGCTTCAGGATGTAGGACCACATCTAGCGCTTCCTCCACCACGTGGATACCACCCACTCCTCGGGCTGGTAATACTGCGGCATCACCTTCGGCTGCTCGAACTTGCCGCCGCGGTAAGCGATGCGATAGGTATTCGAGAACCACTCGTGCACGGCGTAATGCCCATGCCGCAGCACGCGGTCGAGCGAGCGAAGGGCGGCGACGAGCTGCGGCCGCTTGTGGGCCGAGATCACCTTTTCGAGCAGCGCATCGACTGCCGGATCCTTTATGCCGATCAGGTTGCTCGATCCTTCGGTGTCCGCCGATCCCGAGCCGAAGCGATCGACGAGCTCGCTGCCGGGCGCCTCGTTGCCCGGCGCACGGATCGTGAACAGGTCGAAATCGAACACGTCGAGCCGCTTCTGGATCAGCGCGAAATCCGCGCGCCGGTACGTGCCCTCGATGCCGAGCCGGCCGAGCGCCTGGAACCAGGGCGTGACGACGCGCTCGCCGCCGGAGCCGCCGTCCAGGTATTCGACGGTAAAGGGCTCTCCCTTCTGATTTCTCAGCGCGCCATCGCGGTAGGTCCAGCCGGCCTGGGCGAGCAGCTCGCGTGCCTTGCGCAGGTTCTCGCGCAAGCTGGAGGGCGGATCGGTGGAGGGCGGCAGCGGCACGGGCTGCGTGAATACCTTGGGGTCCAGCTCCTTGCGCAGCGGCTCGAGCAGCGCGAGCTCGTCCGGGCCCGGCATGTCCTTCGCCTCGAAATCGCTGGCATTGAACCAGCTTCGGGAGCGCACGTACGCGTTGTACATCAGGCGCCGGTTCAGCCATTCGAAGTCGAAGGCGAGACCGAGCGCCTCGCGCACGCGCGGATCCTTGAACTTGTCTCGCCGGGTGTTGATGAGGAAGCCCTGGAAGTCGCCGGCGTTCTTCGACGGCAGCTCGGCCCGGATGAGCTCCCCGGAGTCGAATTTCTTGCCGACGTACACGCGCGCCCATTCGCGCGCCGAGAAGGTGCGCAGATAGTCAAACTCGCCCGCCTTGAAGGCTTCGGTCTGGGCGGTGGTGTCCTTGTAGATCTTGTAGGTGATGCGGTCGAAGTTGTACAGGCCGCGCCGCACGCCGAGGTCCTTCGCCCAGTAGTTCGGGTCCCGCTCGTAAGTGATATCGCGACCGAAGTTCATGCTGCCGATCTTGTAGGGGCCGCTCGCGATCGGCTGATCCATGACCACCTGGTCGAAGCGCTTGCCGGCACCCCAGGCGCGGCTGAACACCGGCAGGCTGCCCACCAGCAGCGGCAGCTCGGCGCTCGCACGCGCGAAGTCGAAGCGGATGGTGCGCGGGCCGGTCACCACCGCGCGCTTCACGTCGCCGTACACCACGCGGTATTGCGGCGCCGCTTCCTTGCTCATCAGCCGGTCAAACGTGTACTTCACGTCCTCGGCCATCACCGGCTTTCCGTCCTGAAAGCGCGCCGCCGCATTGAGGCGAAAGCTGACCGACAGCATGTCCGGGGCGACGTCGATGTCCTCGGCGAGCAGGCCGTACGCCGTGCTCGGCTCGTCCATCGTGCCCGTAAGCAGCGTCTCGAAGACAAGCGGCGCCAAGCCGGGCGCCGCAGTGCCTTTCAGCGTGAACGGATTGAATTTATCGAAGTTGGTGATGCGAAGCGGCGGCACGAGCTGCAGGTCGCCGCCCTTGGGCGCATCGGGATCGACCCACTCGAAATGGGCGAAGCCCTTCGGGTACTTGATGTCGCCGAACTGCGAATAGGCGTGGGCCGCCCACGAGCAGCGTGCCCCGAGCGCCAGGATGAGAAAGACCCAGACCCTCACTGCGCGCGCCCCGGGATGGCAGCGAGCAACGCCTGCGTGTACGGATGCCGTGGACGCGCGAAAAGCTCGTCCGACGCACCCGCCTCGACGACCTCGCCGTCCTTCATCACCAGCACCTCGTCGGCCATGTATTTCACGACCGCGAGGTCGTGCGAGATAAAGAGATAGCTCATCCGGTATTCGTCCTGCAAGTCCTGCAGCAGGTTCAATAGCTGCGCCTGGACCGAGACGTCGAGCGCCGACACCGCCTCGTCGAGGATCAGGAGCTCGGGCCGCAGCGTGAGCGCGCGGGCAATGGCGATGCGCTGGCGCTGCCCGCCCGAGAACTCGTGAGGATACTTGTCGAGCGACTCCGCCGGAAGCCCGACCCGGGCGAGGAGATCGAGCGAGCGCGAGCGACGTTCCGCGGCGCCGGTGCCGATGCCGTGGATGCGCATGGGCTCGGCGAGGATTTGACCGACCGTGAAGCGCGGATTGAGCGACGCGTACGGATTCTGGAACACGATCTGGATACGTCGCTTGTACGGCATCGCCGCCGCCGGCTCCAGGCTGAGGAGGTCTGCGCCGTCGAAACGCACCTCCCCCGCGCTCGGCTGGTGCAGGCGGACCAGGAGCCAGGCGAGCGTCGTCTTGCCCGAGCCCGATTCGCCGACCACGCCGAGCGTCTTGCCCCTGGCGATGCGGAACGTTGCCCCTTTGACCGCCGGCACCTCGCGCTTGCGGAACAAGCCCTCCCGGAAATAGAAGCTCTTCGCGAGTCCTCGCGCCTCGAGCACGGTCGGTTCGTCACCGCGCAGCCCGCGCGAGCGTTCCCCGGTTTCGGGTTTCTTTTGATTGATGAAGTCATCTATGACCGGCAAGCGCATCGGCCGCCTTTCCAGCGGCGGCCGGCAGGCGAGCAGCGCGCGCGTGTACGGATCGGCCGGAGCGCCGAAGATCGTGGCAGCCGGGCCCTGTTCGCGTATCTGGCCCTCGCGCATCACGACGACGTGCTCCGCGATCTCGGCCACCAGACCAAGATCGTGCGTGATGAAGAGCATCGCCATCTCGTGCGCCTCTCGCAGCCGCGCGATTAGATCGAGGATCTGGCGCTGGACCGTGACGTCGAGCGCCGTGGTCGGCTCGTCGGCGATGAGAAGCTTGGGCTCGCAGGCGAGCGCCATCGCGATCATCACGCGCTGCTGCTGGCCACCGGAAAGCTGGAACGGATAGGCGCCGGCCCGTGCCGGCGGCAGGCCGACTTCCTCCAGCAGCCCGCTTACCCGCTCGCGCAAGGCGCGCCCCGCCAGGCCCGTGTGCCTGCGCAGTACCTCTCCGATCTGGAAGCCGACCGTGAAAACCGGATTCAGGGAGCTCATCGGCTCCTGGAAGATCATCGCGATCTCGGAGCCGCGCACCCGCGCGGCCTTTCCCAACTCATCCCCGTAGTAGACCTGGCCGCGAACGCTCGCCGTTTCCTTCGGCAGGAGGCCCATGATGGAGAGCGCGGTCACCGACTTGCCGCTGCCCGACTCGCCGACCAGCGCAACGCTTCCCCGCGCCGGCACGTCGAACGAGATGCCGCGCACGGCCTGTACGCCCGGGAAGCCGACCGTGAGCTCGCGCACCTCGAGCAGGCTCATTTCAGCCTCGGGTCGAGCGCGTCGCGCATGGCATCGGTGAACAGGCTGAATGCTGTGACGAGGAGCGCCATCGCCGCGGTCGCGGCGGTGATCTGCCACCACTTGCCGAGCAGGAGCTCGCTTCCCGCCTCGGCGAGCATGCTGCCCCAGGAGACCGTCTCCACGCCGACGCCGAACCCGAGGAACGTGAGGATCACCTCGGACTTGATGAACAGCACCACGTGAAGCGAGAGCTGGACCAGCACGACGTGGCTTACGTTCGGCAGGATGTGCACGAACATGCGGCGCGCAGGCGAAGCGCCGATCACGTCGGCCGCCAGCACGTATTCGCGCACCTTGTGCTTCAGGTACTCGGCGCGCACCAGCCGGAAGATGCCGGTCCAGCCGGTGAGGCCGAGGATCAGGCTCACCGTGAGCACGCCTTTCTGGTTCACCACGGCGGCGACGGCGAGGACCAGCAGCAGATACGGGATGGACGTGAAGACGCTGTAGAGCCAGTTGAAGAAGTCGTCGACCCAGCCGCCGCGGAAACCGGCCAGCGCGCCGAGCACCGTCCCGAGCAGCGTGGCGAGCGCAGCCGCTGCGAGACCGACGAAGAGCGAGACCTCGGCGCCCTTGAGCGTCTTCTTAAGCACATCGCGGCCCCACTTGTCGCCGCCAAAGGCGAGCGTCGGCGAGCGCGCCTCGTTTCCACCGACGCCCGACAAGCCCTTGGCAATCTCGGCGAGATCCGGCGCGAGCGGGTCGGGAATGCCGTAATCCTCGACCGGCCCACGCTGCTCGCGCTGCAGCCCGGCGGCGGCGGAGAGGTCAGGACCCATGAACGCCGGGGGCGCGTAGCTCACGCCGCGCTGTTCCGTCCAGTCGTGCGCGAGCCAGCCGGCCGCGGCGGCGAGCATGACTGCGATGTAGGCGAGCACGACGAAAAGCGAGACGAAGCCCACGCGATCGCGCCGCAAGCGCGACCAGGCGAGCGACCAGACGCCTTGCTCTCTCATTTGAGCTGCACCCGCGGATCGATGGCGCGGTAGAGAAGGTCCGCCACCAGGTTGACCACCATCGTGGCGATGGCGACGTAGACGCTCACCGCCTTGATCACCGGGAAATCGCTGCGCTCGACGGCGAGGATGACTTCGCGGCCGATGCCGGGGATGCCGAAAAAGCGCTCGATCAGGAACGCCCCCGCCAGCAGTCCCGGCAGCTGCAGGAGTACGTTCGTGACGATCGGGATGGCGGCGTTGCGCAGGACGTGCACCCACATCACGCGGCCTTCGCTCATGCCCTTGGCGCGCGCAGTGCGTACGTAGTCCTGGCCGATCTCGTCCAGCAAAAATGTGCGGTACAGCCGGATGTCCGGCGCGAGCGAGACCGCAACACCGACGATGATGGCGAGCGCGCTATAGCGCAGCAGGTTCTCGCCGAACGTCGTGCCCCAGCCCTGCACCGGGAACCAGCCCAGGCGATAGGCGAGCAGGTACTGGAAGATCAGGATGTAGACGAGGATGCTGATCGATTGTCCGACCGTGCACGCGATCATCACTGCGCGATCGGTGAGCGAGCCGCGCAGGTAGGCGACCAGCATCGCGGCCGCCATGCCGAGCAGCGTGCTGATGAGGAGCAGCGGCACCAGCACCGTGAGCGACGGTCCCAGCCGCGTCCTGAAGATGTCCGACACGCGCTCGTTGGTCGCCCAGCTGGCGCCGAAGTCGGCCGTGGCGATCTGCTTGACGAAGATGCCGAGCTGCGTCGGGTACGACTCGTCGACGCCGAGCTGGCGGCGGATGTTCTCGATCTGTTCCGGGTTGGAGATCTTGCCGGCGAGGAGATACGCCGGGTCGCCGCCCACCCAGTTGAAGAGGAAGAAGACGAGCAGCACGACGCCGGCGAGCGTCGGGACGAACTGCCACAGCCGGCGCAGCGTGTACGGGATCAAAGGCAGGCGATCAAGGGCTAGCGAGGTCGACGTACATCCACTCGGCGTGGAGCACCGGGTGCTTGGTGTACCCGATGACGCGCGGCTGTTGCAGCGCGTTGCGGATGCGCGTGTCCGTCAGCAGCCATGCGGTGTCGAGCTCCATGATGCGCGTCATCTCGTGGTACAGGCGGTCGCGCTCCGGGCCATCGGGCAGGCGGCGCGAGCTTTCGTAGCGGCGGTCGAACTCTTTCGACTGGTAGCAGGCGTTGTTGCTCTCGTGCGTGTTCGGGCCGTAGAGGAGCTGCATGAAGTTGTCGCCGTCCGGGTAGTCCGCGATCCAGGCGCTGTGGTGGACCATCACGCGGCATTCCTTCTGCAGCTTGATCAGCTCCGGGAAGCGTTCCTTCTGGATCTCGAGGCGCACGCCGATCGCCTCGAGCGAGCGCTTCATCAGCTCGTCGAACTGGCGGTCGCGCTCCGTCGGCGTCGAGCCGTAGCGGATGGCGAGCGGCCGACCGTCCGGCTGCCGGCGATAGCCGTCCGGGCCCTTGCTGTAGCCGTAACGCTCGAGGAGCGCGTTGGCGGCGGGCGGATCGTAGGGTATCGAGATCCGATAGCGTGGATCGTGTCCTGCCACGCCGGCGGGGATGGGGTAATGCGCGCGCACCGCCTGGCCTTTGCGGATGATGCGGATCTGGTCGTCCACGTTGTATGCCATGGCGATCGCCCGGCGCAGCGCCATCTTCTCCTTCGTAAACCCGCCGACCATCTCGTCCTGCATGTTGAAGAAGAGATAAATGATTTCCGGATCGGTGCTGCGGTCGATCTGGATGCCGCGCCGGACGAACTCGGGCTTGAGCTGCCCATCGTCGGTCATATAGCTCGGCGCGAGTTCCCACAGCTGATACTCGATGTCGGTCGCACCCTGCTGGAACGCGAGCCAGCGGCTCTGCACTTCCTCCATGATGCTGATTTCCACGCCGTCGATCACGGGGAGGCGCTTGCCGCGCATGCGCTCCGCGATGGCGCGGAAGCGAGGTTCGTCGCCCGGGTCGAAGTCCCACACCCGACTGCGATAGTCGGGATTGCGCTCGAGCACGATCTTCGAGGAGCGCACGTAGCGCTTAAGGCGGAAGGCGCCCGTGCCGACGGGGTGCGACGGCGTTTCCTCGCCGTAGGCCTCGATCGCCTCGCGCGCTACCGCGCCGACCAACGGAAAGGCGAGCACGTGCGGAAAGTTGAAATCCGGCTCGCGCAGGCGGATGACGAGCGTGTAGCGGTCCGGCGTCTGCAGCCCCGCGACCGGTGCCTCGTAGTCAAAGCGCCCGGTCTTCTTCGCCTGCGCGGCAAGCTCGTCTAGGCCGACGATCTTGCCGGTGAAGATGAACGCGTAAGGTGAGCGGTACTTCGGATCAAAGAAACGCTTGATCGAGTAAGCGTAGTCCTGCGCGGTAAGCTCGCGATTCCCGCTCTTGAACGCCGCGTCGTCGGCGAACCGGATGCCCTTGCGCAGCCTCAGCGTGTAGGTGCGCCCGTCCGCCGAGACCTGCGGCAGCGCCTCGGTCGTGTTCGGCACGAGCTTCGCCGGGCGCGCGAGATAGTCGTAGGTGAGCAGCGGATCGAAAATCGCCTCGATTACGGAGGCGGAGTAGTAATCGGACACCCTGGCCGGATCGAATCCGGTCTCCGCGGCCTGGAATGTGATGCGCAGGATCTTGTCGGCGCCCGCCGCGTTCGCGCCTAGGACCGACAAGCCGAGAAACAGAACGAGGGCTCGCACTCGCCCAAAGTATAATCGGCTGCATGGCGCTGCTCTCCGGCAAGCGGATCCTCGTCACCGGCGTGCTCTCGAACCGCTCGATCGCCTACGGCATCGCCAGGGCGGCGCGGCGCGAGGGCGCCGAGATCGCGCTCACCTACCAGAACGAGCGCTTCAAGGACCGCGTCACCGAGATGGCGCAGGAGCTCGGTTCCAAGCTCGCGCTGCAATGCGAAGTCACGAGCGACGCGGAAATCAAATCGCTTTTCGAGAAGCTGCGCAGCCATTGGGACGGCCTGGACGGCCTGGTCCACGCCATCGCGTTCGCGCCGCGCGAGGCGATCGCCGGGGAGCTGCTCGACGGGCTCTCGCGCGAGGCCTTCGCCCAGGCGCACGACATCTCGGCCTACAGCTTTCCGGCGCTGGCGAAAGCGGCGCTGCCGATGATGGAAGGCCGCAAGGCCTCGCTCGTCACCCTCACCTACCTCGGGTCGGTCCGCGTGGTGCCGCACTACAACACCATGGGCCTCGCCAAGGCGAGCCTCGAGGCGGCGGTGCGCTATCTCGCGTCCAACCTCGGCCCGCGCGGCATCCGCGTCAACGGCATTTCGGCCGGTCCGATCAAGACGCTGGCCGCGGCCGGCATCTCGGGCTTCGGCAAGATCCTGAAATTCGTCGAGGAGCACGCGCCCCTGCGGCGCAACGTGACCATCGACGAGGTCGGCAACGTGGCGGCATTCCTCCTCTCCGACCTGGCCTCGGCCGTGACCGGGGAGATCCTCTACGTCGACTCCGGCTTCAGCCAGGTGGTCGGCGGGATGCCGCTAGTGACTACTTCTTCTCCAGATTCCCCGGGTTGACCGAGATGTCGGCCTGCTTGCGCAGGCTCTCGAGGTAGGCCTCGAACTGCGCCGCGCCGGCCAGGCCGACGGCGCGCGGCATCGGATCGCCGACCTGCTTCGGATCGCCTTCCACGACTTTGGAGATGCGCACCAGCAGGTAGCCCGCCTCGCCGGCGGGCAGACCGATGTAGGCCGGGAGCTTCGAAGTGTCGGCCGCCATCACCGAGCGCACCACTCCGCCGGGGATCTTCTGCGGCTCGCGGCGCGACACGGTCACGGGCGTGCCCCACTTGACGCCCGCGGCGGCGGCGCCCTTGCGCAGCTCGGCGAGCTTCGCCTCGCCGTCCTTGCGCGCCAGCTCCCCCGCCTCCTGCCGCTGCAGCATTGCGGTAATCTCGTCCTTCACCTCTTCGAGCTTGCGCTGCGCGGCGGGCTGGTGCTCGACCACGCGCGCCGCGACCAGCGTGCCCGTCGCGACCTCGATGGCGTCGGTGTTGCGCTTGTTGCTCAGCGCGTCGGACGAGAACAGCGCCGCGAGGACCTTGCGGTTGTCGAGCGGCCCGCGCTGCTCGCCGCCGGCGCGCGTGAGCCAGCCGCTCGTCTGGATCTTGAGCTTGAAGCGCTCGGCCGCGGGCTTCAGGCTGTCGGGCTGCTCGTAGACCATGTTCTGGAACGCGTCGGCCGCCTCGCTGAAGCGGCGCTGCGCGCGGCTCTTCTTGAGCTCGGCCTCGACCTCGGCGCGCATCGCCTCGAACGGCTTGGCCTCGGCCGGCGCCGCGATCAGGATGTGGCTCGAGCGGCGCTCTTCCTTGCCATCGTGCTTGCGCACGCCGGTGAGCTGGATGACGTGAAAGCCGAACTCGCTTTCCACCACGTCGGAGATCTGGCCCTCCTTCAGCCGCCAGAGCGCGTCCTCGTAGGGCTTGACGAAGCTGCCGCGCGGCGCGAAGCCGAGGTCGCCGCCGGTGTCCTTGCTGCCCGGATCCTGCGATTCCTTCTTCGCGACCTCGGCGAAGCTCGCCGGATTCTTGCGCACCGCCGCGTCGATCTCCTCGGCGTGCTTGCGCGCCGCCTCCTTCTCGCGCAGCTTCGGCCCGTAGGCGCTCTCCCACTGCGCGCGCACTTCTTCCGGCTTTACCTGCTCCTGGTCGGCGATCGCCTGCGCCGAGAGCACCACGTATTCCGCGCGGATGCGCTCGGGAGTCTGGAACTGCGCCTGGTTGGCGTCGTAGAAGGCCTTGATCTTCGCGTCGTCGATCTTCGCCTGCGGCAGGAACTGCTCGGCGGGAATGCGATATTCCGAGATCTCGCGGCCCTGCGCCTCGAGCGCGCCCATGCGCTCGGCCACGGTGCGCGAGGCGATCGCCGACTCGCCGACCGCGCGCGTGAGCTGGGTGAGCGCGAGGTCATAGCGCAGCCGGCTCTCGAACTGGGCCGGCGACATCGGCGGGTTCTGCTGGCGCAGCGCGGTCTCGTAGGCGCTCTTGGAGAAACTGCCGTCGGGTCCCTTGAACGCGCCGATCGAGTGGATCGCGTCGACCAGCGCGTCGTCGGTCACGGTGAGCTGCGCGCTGTACGCGGCCGAGGCGATCACGCGCTGCGACACGAGCGATTCGAGCACGCCGCGGCGCATCTCCGGCGTGTCGACCTGCGACGGGTCGAAGTTGCCGCCGAGCGCCTGGCGCAGCTGGTCGTTGCGCCGGCGCAGCTCCTCGTCGAAGTCGCGCGCCGAAATCTCGAGGCCGTTGACCTTGGCGACCGTGTCGCGCCCGCCGGCCATGCGCGTGTAGGACTCGATTCCCCAGGTCGCGAACGTGAGCGCGATCAGGCCGAGGAAGATCTGGATGATGCGCTTGTTCTTGTGGACGAAATCGAACATCGGCCGAACCTGAATTCGAGCAGTGCGAGGGGAGGCGATTTTACTCGATTGCAGCGCGAGGCCGCGGACCGGTTTCTCGCCAGCGAGCTCGCGGTGCTGCGGATCGTGGCGATGAGCTCCGACAGCCCGGTGCCGGCGCGCCTGTACCTCGGCATCGAGGAGCGCTTCGGCCAAGAGCGTCGCCATCCCCTTCGAGGGGCGAGGAGGCCGGCCGGCGCACCCTCTCCGAGCCGCGCGGGAACGCAGTTTGCTCGATGTCCTCGCATGAATGCGCGCATGTGCACAGTCGCAGCCTTCCTCTTCCTGACGGCCAATCCGTTCGGCGTGGCCACTGCAGGGCCCTTCACCGACATCCATCCCGAGGGGGCCTATCCGGATCCCGCGCCGGCGGCCTCGACTGATCCCTACACCGGCTTCATTGCCCGGGTGCAGGAAAAGCTCGGTGAGCTCGGGTTCGCTGCAGGCCCCGCCAATGGCGACTTCGGCGAGAAGACGCAGGCCGCGCTCGGGCAGTTCCAGCTCGCGAGAAACCTTCCGGCGAGCGGCCAGCTCGACGACGCGACGCTCGCCGAGCTCGGCGTGCAGCGCGACAGCGCGCAGTCCACGGATGCCTCCACGGGCGCCTCCTCCGAGCCCGCGCCGCAGCCCCAGCCCCAACAGAAGCCCGAAGGCTAGTCCGAAAGGAGGAGCCGATGGCTCCGCATCCCGCAGGCCCCGGCGGTCACGCCGCGGTCTCCGACGCGCTGCTGCGCCGCGCGCTCGGCGCCATGTCGGTGTTCACCATCGTGATGACCGTTCCGCAGATCTGGACGATCTGGGTCGGCCACCAGGCCAGCGGCGTTTCCGTCTTGTCGTGGAGCGCGTATCTCGTGTCAGCGCTGCTTTGGTTCTGGCACGGCCTGCGCAAGCGCGACCGGAACATCTACCTCGCGTGCATCGCCTGGATCGCGGCGGACAGCGCCGTAATCGCCGGCGCGCTCGTCTACGGCTAGCCTGTAGCAACAACCTGAAACTGGCATAGCGGTTCCGGTTACAGGCTATTGCTCTGCGTGTCTGGCGCCAGCGTAAAAGTGTTGCGTCGCCGCTGGTTGAGTACCCGGACGGTTCGACGCCGCTTGTAGTGGAAGCCCAGTATTGCATCGGTGGATGCGTCATTTGGACGCAGGCATATACGAGCCATGCCTGCCGCCCGTCGGCCGCAGAGCTTTTTCCGGAGTCTTTCATGCGTCCCATCATCCGTAACGCCGGCCTCGCCGCCGCGGCGCTCGCTGCCGCCGTTGGCTTCGCGCTCAATAGCTGCGGCTTGCAGCCGGCGAAACCGCCGGTGACCACCGAGAACTTCGATCATGCGGCCAAGGAGAATGTCGACAAGCTGTTCTCCGAAGGACAGAAGATCTTCCGCTTCGATACCTTCGGCAGCGAGGCGTTCTGGAGCCAGACGCAGCTGCATCGCGCGATCGCCGGGGAGAAGAATGGCGGCGTCGGTCCGGGAGTGAGCCCCAAGCAGGCGCTCGCGCTCGGCCTGAAGGTCGACATGTTCAAAGTGCCGCCCACCATCGCGGCCGCGGTCGCGACCGGCAAGGCGAACATGGACGATCCCGCCAACACCGTTGCGCTGCTGAAGGCAGACGCGGTCGTCGGCGTGAAGGGCGTGTTCGACGGCGACAGAATGACCGGCATCGGCATCACCTGCGCGCTGTGCCACTCGACGGTCGACGACAAGCTCCAGCCCGGGATCGGGAGCAGGCTCGACGGCTGGGCGAACCGCGACCTCAACGTCGGAGCGATCGTGGCCGCGGCGCCGGACCTCTCCGCGTTCGCCAAGCTGCTGCAGGTCGACCAGGCGACCGTGCGCAAGGTGCTGACGAGCTGGGGCCCGGGCAAGTACGACGCGGAGCTGTCCTTCGACGGCAAGGCGCTGCGTCCGGATGGGAAGCCCGCGGCGACGCTGATCCCGTCGGCGTTCGGGCTGCTCGGGGTGAACAGCCATACCTGGACCGGCGCTTGGGGCACGGTGACCTACTGGAACGCCTACGTTGCGGTCACGCAGATGCACGGCCAGGGGACGTTCTACGATCCGCGCCTCTTGGACAAGCAAAAATTTCCCGTCGGCGCGCGCGCAAACGAAGGCAATGTGCGACCCGCCGAAGACAAAGTGACCGCCAAGCTGCCGGCGCTGCAGTACTACCAGCTGTCGCTGCCCAAGCCGAAGCCGCCCGCCGATGCGTTCGATGCCAGCCGCGCGAAGCAGGGCGAGGCGCTCTTCAACGGCAAGGCGCGCTGCGCTACCTGCCACGTGCCGCCGATCTTCACCGAGCCGGGCTACAACCTGCACAGCGCCGATGAGATCGGCATCGACGACTTCCAGGCGCGCCGCTCGCCCGACGGACGCTACCGCACCGAGCCGTTGCGCGCGCTATGGGACACGAGGAAGCTCCACAAGGGCGGCTACTACCACGACGGACGCTACGCCACGCTCGCCGACGTGGTGAGCCACTACGATCAGCACTTCCGCACCCAGCTAAGCGAGCAGGAGAAAGCCGACCTGATCGAGTTCCTCAAGTCGATCTGAGCTGAGTGGCAGGCGAGACGCGCCGCGCCGTCGTCGCCGCGGTGGCGGGAAACCTCGCCATCGCGGCGACCAAGTTCATCGCCGCGGCGTTCTCCGGCAGCGCGGCAATGCTCGCCGAGGCGATCCACTCGCTTGTCGATACCGGCAACGGCGCACTGATGCTCTATGGGGTGCACCGCAGCCGCAAGCCGCCCGACCCGGAGCACCCGTTCGGCTACGGGCACGAGCTGTATTTCTGGACACTGGTTGTGGGCATGCTGGTGTTCGCGCTCGGCGGGGGCATGTCGATCGTGACCGGCGCGATGCACCTCTCCAATCCGGCGCCGCCGGAAAATCCAGGCGGGAGCTACGCCGTGCTCGCCTGCGCCGCAGTGTTCGAGGGCGTGAGCTGGGTCTACGGCTTCAAGGCCTTCCACGCCGAGCGGCGCGGCCGCGGCATCCTGGAGACGATCCACCTCACCAAGAATCCGGCGACCTTCGCGGTGCTGCTCGAGGACTCGGCGGCGCTCGCCGGTCTCGTGCTCGCCTTTCTCGGCATCTACCTGAGCGGCGTCCCCGGATCGGCGTGGCTCGACGGCGCCTCGTCGATCCTGATCGGGCTCCTGCTGTGCGTGGTCGCCCTGGTCATGGTCTACGAGAGCAAGGGCCTGCTGATCGGAGAAGGCGTGGAGAAGCGCACCCTCGACGCGCTGCGCGAGATGATTCGCGCGGACCCCGAGGTCGACCATGTCGACAACCTGACCACCATCTACCTCGGGCCCGACGAGATCCTGCTCGCCATCGAGCTGCGCTTCGCGGCGCAGGCCACGACCCTCGAGATCCGCGGGGCGCTCGCAAGGCTGAAGCGGGTCATCCAGGCGCGCTATCCGAAGATGCGCCGCATCTACGTCGACAGCGGCGCCATCGGGGAGTGACTAAGGACTTTTCTCCTCGGTCACCATGGAAAAGGCTGCCTCGGCTGCGCGGCGCACGTGGCGCGTGGCGAGCATCGAAGCGAGCTCCTCGTCGCCGTCGATCACCGCGGCGAGGATCTTCGAGTGCTCGTCCCAGTCCTGCTGGGCGCGCCGCGCGCTGTTGGCGGCGAAAACCAGGCTGGTGCGCTCGCGCAGGGTGCGCATGATGTCGCCGAGGATGCTGTTGCGGCCGGCCTGGCCGAGCTTGTCGTGGAACTCGCCGTTCAGGCGCACCAGGTCGTCGACGTTCTTGGACCTCGCGGCGCGGTTGCCCTGCTCGAGCACCTGGCGCAGCTCCTCGACGATTGCCGGGTCGTGATGGCGCGCCGCGAGGCGGGCGTTGAGGCCTTCGAGCGTCGCGCGCACCTCGACGAGGTCACGCGCGACTTCCGGCGAGACCTCGGCGACCGATGCGCCGCGCCGCGGCTGCACGTCCACGAGGCCTTCGGCGGCGAGCGAGCGCAGCGCCTCGCGGATCGGGATGCGCGAGACGCCGAGCTCCTCGGACAGGCGGTCCTCGATCAGCCGGTCGCCGGGCTTTCTCCGGTTGGTGAGGATCGAGCGGCGCAGCTCGTCGGCGACGCGCTGCCCGAGCGAAGGATGATCCTTGAGCGTCATTCCGCCATGATACCGGCGCGCTTGATGACCTGCGCCCAGCGTTCCCGGTTCTCCTTCAGCCACGCTGCCGACTGGCTCGGGTTGAGACCCGTCGCGACGTAGTCGAAGGTGCGGTTCTTTTCCTGCACGTCGGGCTGCGCCAGCGCGTTCAGCACCTCGCGATTGAGCGCGTGCACGATGTCGACGGACGTGCCGGCGGGTGCCATGAACGCATAGGCGAACGCGGCTTCGAATCCCGGATAAGACTCCGCGATGGTGGGCACCTCAGGCGCGAGCGCCGAGCGCTTGGCGCTCGAGATGCCGAGCGCGCGCAGCTTGCCGGACTTCACGTGCGGCAGCACGCCGGTGGTCACCGCGAAAATCGAGTCCACCTGACCGGCGACGACGTCGATCACCGATTGGCCGGTGCCCTTGTAGGGGACGTGCGTCATGTCGATGCCGGCGGCGGCGAGGAAGTACGCACCGGAAAGATGGCTCGGGGTGCCGTTGCCGCCGGAGGCATAGGTGAGCTTCTTTTGCTTCGCAAGCGCCACCAGCTCCTTGACCGAATTCGCCGGAACCGACGCGTGCACGGCGAGCAGCTGGCCGTACGTGACGGGGACCGAGATGGCGGCAAAGTCCTTGGCCGGGTCGAACGGCAGCGTCTTGTATATGGAAGGATTGACGGTAAACGTCGTGTCGATGGCGAAGAGCAGCGTGTAGCCGTCGGCGGGCGACTTGGCCACCATGTCGGCGGCGATATTGCCGCCGGCGCCGGGCTTGTTCTCGACCACGAACGGCTGCTTGAGCGCCGCCGACATCTTGTCGAGCACCATGCGCGCGAAGGTGTCCAGCGGCCCTGGCACAGTGCTCACGACGACCCGCACCGGCTTGGATGGATAAGGTTGCGCATATGCCGCAAAGCCGGCGGCGAGCGCTAGCGCGGCAAGAATCGATCGCTTCATGTGGTCTCCTCCTGGAATTGAAAGCTGAAGCCCTCCGCGTACACGTAGGCCGTGTCCGCGCCCTTCCTCCGTACTGCAGCGCGCGCCGCAACGGTCATCGCCGGCGAACCGCACAGATAGATCGCGTGCTGCGAGAGATCCTGGAAATCAGCGCAGATTGCGTCCTGCACGTAGCAGCGCCGGCCGGCGCGCGAAAGCACCGGGACGTACTGGAAGCCGGCGAGGCGCTCGCGCCAAGCCTGCAGCTCTTCGTGCCGATAGAGATCGTCGTTGGTCCTGCCGCCGCGGTAGAGCGTGATCTGCGGGCAGTCCGGATCGTCGAGCAGCGATTGGAGCATCGCCCGAACCGGCGCGAGCCCGGTGCCGGTCACGGCCATGATCACCGGCCGGTAGTCCTGCCGGCGGAAGATGAAGGCGCCGTGCGGCAGCTCGACCTCGATCTGCTGTCCGGGGCGCATGGCGCCGAGCTGCACGTCCGTGAAGCGTCCGCCGGGAATGCGGCGCACATGGAAGTCGACCTCCGTGCCGCGCGGCCGCGAGGCCATCGAGAAATTCCGCGTCGTGCCGTCCGCCAGGCACAGCTTCATGTGCTGGCCTGGCGCGTAGTCCACCGGCTGCTCGAGATCGAGCCGCAGGTGGATCACGTCCGGCGTCAGCCGCTCGAGACCCGCGACGGTTGCGCGGCGACTTTCCGCCGGCGGCAGCGCGAGGCTCTCCATGCGGATGCGCAGATCGGACATTGCCCGCGCCTGGCAGGCGAGGGCGAAGCCGTCGGCTTCGTCCTCGGGCGCGAGCGCCATCGGCGGCTCGGCGTACGCCACTTTGCCCTCGAGAAGCC
>Ga0075424_100000138_pt1 | contig 47345 bp, 40 predicted proteins | sample SoiMethybrSBSTD3_FD_75301 | JGI IMG/M metagenome (GOLD analysis project Ga0075424, IMG submission 75301) | Bulk soil microbial communities from a Populus tree surrounding site in Tennessee, USA - Soil MetaG P. TD hybrid SBSTD3 | ecosystem: Environmental > Terrestrial > Soil > Tree plantation...
GTCGTCGGATTCGCCGTCCTTCTCGCGGTTCTTCCTCTCGTCCTGATGCTGGCGGTGGTCCGGTACTGGGCACCCTACTACACCGTGCTGCCCGCGCTCGGCACCTCGCTCCTCGCCGCGACGCTGCTCCGGAACCAGCCCATGCCGCGCGTCGCGGGATTCCTCGTCGCGTTCCTGACCCTGGGGGTCCTCTCGCGTGTCATGGAGCTTCCGCCCTCGGTCACGACCGAGATCAACCTGGAGCGGACGAGCGGAGCGCTTCGACGCGTCGAGGACGGGTTCAAGAAGCTCTATCCTTCGCTCGCCCCGGGCTCCTGCGTCAACGTCTCGGTCCAGGTCCACGGCATCGAGGGCGTCTACGTCCATATGTACCGGTTCCAGGCGCTTCGAATCTGGTACCGCGATCTCTCGCTGATCACGACGAAGCCCCAGGAGAGGCGACCGGGCGGGAGCCACGAATACCTCTTCTGGATCGTTCCGGATCTCGATGTGGCGGAGGTGGACATCGCAACCCTGCGCGCGCGCTCGAGTGGCGCGCGGCCCACGTACGGCCAGTTCCAGAAGACCCTCCGCGCCTATGCGTTCGGCCTCGCCAACACCGGTGAGTCGGTCCGCGCGGCCCAGCTGCTCCTCCGGATGCCCGAGCCGGACCAGAGGGTCTGGGGGCTGGACGCCCGCATGGCGGCGACCTTCCTTCTTGCGGACGGGCAGACCGCGCCCGCGGAGGACCTCCTCGCCCACGTGCCACCCATGTCCAGGCTCGATGCGCTGAGCGCCCTGAGCGGCGTGCTCGCCGAGTCGCCGCCCTCGCTGGATCTGGACGAGTCCGCGCTGCATGCCTTCGGGATCGCGCCGACCGACGTCGCGGCGGGGAAGGCCCTCATGGCATGGTTCGCGGACCATGGATACGAGGCGGCGGCCCTCCGCTTCGCCCGCAGGGTGCTCCGGAGTGAGCCCGATGACGCGGCGGCGGCGGTGCTCTCGACCCTGAGCGAGAAGCGACGGACGGGACTCGTGACCCCCGGACAACCCGACGACTCTCTCTAGGGCGCCCATCGTGGGGTTTGTGTCCGGCGCCACCAATTTGATATCCTCATATCCGTTCTCGGACCCCCAACTCCCATTCGCGCCTGTGCGTCGCGCCGGAAAAGAAAGCCAACGCGTGGCATCCGTGTTCGGCCGCGGTGCATCTCCCCGCCGCTTTCGGACCCTTCTACGGCCTCACTGCCTGGCATTCCTGGCGGCGCTCCGCCTCCTGCTGGGTCCGGCTCCCGCCCTCGCCCAGGATGAAATCCTCATCAACGACGATCGGCTGCCTCGATCGCAGTTCGCCCCGCGGCCCGCGCTCGGGTCCACGGGATCCCTCGTCGTCGCCTGGACCGACGGACGGAACGGGCCCGACAACGCGATCGACTACGACATCTACGCCCTGACGATCCGAGATCCCCTCGCGCTCGGCTCGACGGTGAACCGCCGCATCAACGACGACACGGGGGGCGCGATCCAGGGTCTCCCGGACATCGCGTCGAGCCCATCCGGGACGATCTTCCTGGTCTGGGAGGACAGCCGGGGCGGGAATCCGGACATCTACGGCGCGGCGCTCGATTCGCTCGGCTTCCGGATCACGCCGAATCTCCGGATGAACGACGACGTGGGGAATGGAGAGCAGCGGACCCCGCGCATCGCCGCCGTGGGCCCCGACCGCTATCTGGTCGTCTGGGGGGATCAGCGTTCGGGGCAGTCGGATATCTACGGGTCCTACATCAATGTGAGCGGCGCTCCGCTCACCTCCAATTTCGTCATCTCGCCCGATCCGGTACCCGGCGGGAGCTTTCAGGGAGATCCCGCGGTGGCTTCGAACGCAAGCGGCCTCACGCTCGTCGTCTGGGTCGACGGAAGGGAAGGGGGAACCGTGTTCGGCGCCAGCAACGACATCTACGGGCAGTGGCTCGACGCCTCGGGTGCCCCTCTGGGGAGCAACTTCAAGGTCAACTCCACGACCACGGCGCAGCAGGACGCGTCGCCCGCCGTCGTCGCCGATCCGACGCAGGGATTCGTGGTCGCCTGGATCGACCGCAGGCTGGGCACTTCGACCGACCCCGGCGACGTCTACGCCCAGCGATACGGGCCCGACCGCTCGCTCGTGGGTGTGAACGTGCGCGTGAACGATGATCCGCTCGGCCGGAATCAGAAGAGCGTTCGGGGAGCCCCGGGGCCGGGCGCGGCGTGGCTCTTCTGGGAGGACCAGCGGGACGCTTTCGGCGTGGATCCCAACGTGCAGTCCTCCCGCGTGCCCTACGACAGCTCCCCGCCGGGCGCGAACATCCGCGTGAACGCCGCGACCCCCGGCCGGCAAGGAGCGCCGAGCGCCGTATGGGATGGACGGGACGCGTTCCTCACGGCGTGGGAGGACACCCGAAACGGCGCGCCGGACATCTTCGCGATCTCGTTCCTGCCGACCGGAGCGCGGCGCGGCTTCGATACCCAGCTCAACGACGACGCGGCCAGGAACGATCAGTGGAATCCCAAGCTGGGCCGAGGACCGGGCGAATTCCTCCTCACCTGGATCGACAAGCGAAACGGAGGCGACGACCTCTTCGGGCAATGGGTGGGGGCGAGCGGCGGCCGCGACGGAACGAACGCGCTCCTCTATCACGACAACGGAGTCACCCGCCCGGTCACGGGAAGCGGCGCGGTCTCGCCGGGCGGGCGAGCGCTCGTGGCGGCCCAGGTGACGCGCGATTCGGACGCGGGCGAGATTCGTGGATTCCTCTTCACGACGCTCGGGAGCGCTCCCGCGTTCAGCTTCTGGGTCAGTGATTCGCTCCAGAGCGCTCAGGCCTCGCCCGCCGTGGCATCCCGCACGGGTGAGTTCGCGGTGGCCTGGATCGATTCGCGCGACGGAACCCCGCGGCTCTATGGCCAGCGAGTCTCCGAGGCCGGCGCACGGCTCGGCGCGAATCATCCGCTGCTCTCGATCGATCCAGCCGACCCACCGTTCGCGCTGGATCTGGCGTCCGACGAGTTCGCGGGCGGCTACTGGATTCTCTACGCCGAGGGGATGACCGCCGATCAGAGGCTCTGGATCCAGCACCTCGATCCGGCGCTCGCCCCCGACGGAGCCCCCGTCGAGGTCGCGCCCGGATTCGGGGGACCGAAGCAGGATCCGAGGCTCTCCGCCTCGGCGGACGAGGGACGCGTCGAGATCGTCTGGGAGGGGCTCATGCCCTCCGGGCTGGGCGCCGTGTACCAGGTGGCGCTGAGCGCCGCGCTGCAGCCGCTCGGCCCCGTGCTCGCGGTCGGCGATCCCGCGTATCCCGTCGCGCGGAGCAGCCCTTCGATCGCGGTGCTGGATTCGCGCTCGGTGGTGACCTGGCAGGAGAAGCGGGACGGAAACTGGAGCATCTTCATGCGCGTGATCCAGGACGGCGTGAGCCCGGTCACGGGATCGGTGCGCGTGGACCAGGATCCGGGGCAGTCGGATCAGATCGACCCGGGGGTGGGGATCGACGCGGCCGGCCACGCGATCTTCGCGTGGACCGACATGCGCTCGTTGTCGAGCGGCTCCGACATCCTGGCTCGCGTCATCGGCCTCTCGCCGACCGCGGTCGACGACGCGCCCGATCCGCCGCCCCAGGATCCGCCTCCGGCGCCTCCCCGGTGGATGCGGGTCGGGCCCGCGAGCCCGAATCCTTTCTCGGGCCTGCTCCGCGTCCCGGTCGAGGTTCCGGTGGACGCGGAGACGCGGGTCCGCGCCTACGTGCTAGATGCGCGGGGAAGGCTCGTGACCCGGGTCTATGATGGAGTGGTGCCCGGGGGCAGGCTGACGGTTTCGTGGAACGGCTCGGATTCCCGCGGTCGGGGAGTCGCGAGCGGCGTGTACTGGTTCGTCGCCGAATCGAGAGGGGAGCGCCATGCGGTGCGTCTGGTGCGGATTCGCTAGGCTCGCGGGGGTCGCGGCGGTCGTGGCGGTGACGGCGGCGTGCTCGCCTCCGACGCTCGCGTGGGCGTCCGAGGCGTCCACGTGGGAAGCCGCGACCTCGCTCGCGTCCGATCCCGCGCCAGGGGGCCTACGCCTCGTCTGGCACGAGGGGACGGAGGATCCCGCCTCGACCCTCGACCGGCTCGAGCGAGCCGGATTCCGTGTCGAGATCGCCCTCCCGCCGCACGTCTTCTACGTCCGGGAGTCCCGGCGCGGAGCGCGGACGCTTCCGGCCGGATACGCCTATCGAGGTGACGCCACGCCCTCCGAGACGGCCGGCCGCCTCGCGGTCGCCACCGGAGACCAGGAACAGGATCTCTTCGGCGGCCGGGAGGATGCGCTCCCGCCGCTTTCGCTCCGCGCGCCGAGCGCCGATGCGGCGTGGCGAAGCGCGGCGCGATCCACGCAAGCCCCCGGCCTCCCCTTCGGCGCGAAATGGAAGGACACGAGCGAGTTCATGATCGGACGCGTGGCGCTGGGAATCTTCTTCCCCGAGAGCGATGGGTCGACCGACCTCAATCGCTACGACTGGACGCCCGCCCTCCGCGATTCCGTGGTGCGCTCCGCGGTGCGGGCTCTGGCGCACTGGACCACCTTCGCGGCGCGGAAGGGAATCCCCTTGAGCTTCGCGCTCGAGATTCATCCGGGTCTCGCGACCCGGTACGAGCCCATCGACCGCACCTCCGGCGAGGAAGACACGTGGATCGCGGACGTGCTCACCGGATACCTCGGCTTCAAGAGCGACGCCGCCACCCTCGCCTACGAGGCGGCGAACGGCATTCGCTCGAGGCTGGGGGCGCAATGGAGCGCGCTCCTCTTCGCGGTGCAGGACGACTCCAGCGCGACCGGGAAGTTCACGGACGGCGCGATCTCGCACGCCCGCATCGGAGGGCCCTTCTTCGTGACCCCGGTCAAGAACGGAGACGCGGCCCTCCAGGGAGCCTCGCTCGACACCTACATCGAGCACGAGCTGGCCCACATCTTCTGGGCGCTGGACGAGCACTTCCCGTCCACGGGCTGGTGGGCGTGCTCGCTCACGACCGGTTACCTGAACATCCCGAACTTCAACTCGGTCGTGCCGGCGCCCGGGTACTGCGGCACGCCTCCGGCCCAGTGCCTCATGAAGGGGAACTATCCCGACAGCCTATGCGTCTACACGCAGGGTCAGATCGGCTGGGCGGACCGCGATCAGAACGGGGTGGTCGATCTGCTGGAGACCCGACCCGGAGTGTTCCCCGATTCGCAGACCTACCAGGCGGTGGCCGGGACTCCCATCGTCCTGCGCGGTCTGGCGCTCGAGCTGTCCCTTCCGAACATGAATCCCTATCACTTCTTCGTCGGCGACTCGATCTCCATCGCCACGATCGACTCGGTCACCTACCGGATGGACCTCGGGCCGGTCTCGCACGCGGCGGCCCTGGACGGCGCCTACGACGGTGGCCGGGAGACCTTCACGACGACCCTCCCGCCGCTTGCGCCCGGGACCTACATCGTCGACTGGGATACCTGGAATTCGAACGGGAAGAAGAGCGTGAACAATCCGAGCACCACGATCTCGATCCGGGCCCCCACCGCGCCCGCGGGCGCCGGAGGAGGGCAGCCGGCGGCCGGAACCACGAGCCTTCGCTTCGGGCCGACGCCCAGTCGAGGACCCGTGCGATTCACGCTCCGGGCGCGTCCGGGGGGCGAGGGGAGCTGGACGATCCACGACGTTCGTGGACGCGTGGTCGGACGCCAGCGCGTCACCATGCCCTCCACGGGGATCGCCGAGTGGACCTGGGCCGGACGAGTCGCGGGTGGCGCGGCGCTCCCGAGCGGTCTATATTTTCTCTCGCTGGAAATCGACGGCGCCACGATCCAGCGGCGCCTCGTGATCTCCCACTGACGAGGGACCGCGTCCCATGAGCTCCATCGGGCGGCTTGAGCCGGCCGTTCCGGCCACGGCCGAGACTCCCTTCTCTTCGCTGCGAGGCCGCCGCTATGGCGAGGACCGCCTCTATCTCCTCGTCCGCGATCCCGGATCCGCGCTCGCCGTCTGGGAGCTGACCCCCGCCACGCACGCGCGCGCGACGGCATCGGCGAGAGAGCGAAAGGCTCCGCTCCGCTACCAGATCCGGATCGAGCGCCGCCCGGACGCTCGCGGCCAGGCGGAGGCTCTCGCCCGGGTGGACTTGCCCGACGCGCTGGGAGGGGAGCGCTGGTACGTGAAGCTTCCGCGCTCCGGCGGCGAGTGCCGCGCGCTCCTCGGTATCGACGTTCCCGACGGCTTCACCGCGATCCTCGAGTCCTCCTGGGTGCCGGTGCCTCCGGACGGACCGTGCGCCGAGGAGGGCGCCTGGGATCTGACGCCCGAAGCCCGGACGTGGCTGCTCGAGCAGGCGCGCGCCGCGCGGGAGCCTTCACGACGCGCGGGCTATTCCGGGCGATTCCCCGCGCCGGATCGTCCCGAAACCCCGCACCGCTGAGCGAGGCCCGGATGCCGCGCGGCTATCTCTGCATTCTCCTTCACGCGCACCTTCCCTACGTGCGCCATCCGGAATTCGAGGACTCCCTCGAGGAGCGCTGGCTCTTCGAGGCGCTGACCGAGACGTACCTCCCGCTCCTGAGCCTCCTCGAGGATCGCGCCCGGAAGGAGAAGCGAGGCAGGATCGCGATCTCGCTCTCGCCGACGCTCCTCGCCATGCTCGAGGATCCGCTGCTCCGGAAGCGCTACGCCTTCCATCTCGGCCGGCTGCTCGAGCTCGCGGAGCGGGAGACGCGGCGCACCGTCCACGAGACGCGACTCCATCCCGTCGCGCTCCACTATCGCGATCGGTTCCGGGAGCGCCTCGCGCAGTTCGAGGAGCGCTACCGGCGCGACGTGATCGCCGCGTTTCGCGCCGTCTCCGAAGCGGGGCAGGTGGAACTTCTGACCTGCGGCGCGACGCACGGGTACATGCCCCTCATGAGCCTCGGCGCGCCGTCCTGGCGAGGGCAGATCGGCGCGGCGGCGCGCGAGTTCGAGCGACAGTTCGGCCGGAAACCCGCGGGGATGTGGCTGCCGGAATGCGGCTATACCCCCGGCGTCGAAGCGGTGCTCGCCGAGTTCGGGATCCGCTGGTTCGCGGTGGACACGCACGGGATCCTGGACGCCTGTCCGCGTCCGTTGCCGGGCACCCACGCGCCGCTCCGGACGTCGAGCGGCGTCTTCGCGCTCGGACGGGACGCGGATTCCTCGCGCCAGGTGTGGAGCGCGACGGAAGGCTATCCCGGCGATCCACACTACCGCGAGTACTACCGCGACCAGGGATTCGACCTTCCCATGGAAGAGGTCCGGGAGTTCCTGCCCTCCGGCGGGACGCGAACGCATCTCGGGCTGAAGTACTACCGCATCACGGATCCCCGGAGCCCGCATCGCGAGCCGTACGAGCCGGAGCGCGCGCGGCAGCGGACCCGGGAGCACGCGGCGCACTTCGTGCGCGAGCGGGCCGCGCAGGTCCGCGCCGCATCCGAGCGCCTCGGCCAGCCCGCGCTCCTCTTGGCCCCGTACGATGCGGAGCTGATGGGGCACTGGTGGTACGAGGGGCCGGAATGGCTCGGTCACGTCCTGGACGAGGCCGCGCTCGATCCGGATCTCGAAGCGGTCGGTCCGAGCGACGCGATCGGCTCGATCCCCCAAGCCGCGGAGGGTCGTCTCCATCCCTCGAGCTGGGGCGAAGGGGGCTACTCCGCGTTCTGGCTCGACACGTCGAACGACTGGATCTACCGGCACCTGAATCACGCGGCGGAGCGGATGCAGACGCTGGCGCGCGCCGGAGAGCGCCGGGACCCGGTGGAGCGGCGCGCCCTCGCCCAGGCGGGCCGGGAGCTCCTCCTCGCGCAGGCGAGCGACTGGGCCTTCATCATGCGGACCGGGACGCTCGTCCCCTACGCGGTGCGGCGCACCGAGCTCCACCTGTCGCGATTCAACCGGCTCGCGGAGGCGCTGGACAGGGGCAGGGTGGACGCGGCGGAACTGGCGGAATGGGAGGAAGTTGACCGGATTTTCCCGGGGCTCGATCCGGGGCTTTTCGCTTGACAGCCTTTCGCGACAGAACGTAGGCTACGGGAGCGTTCCCCCCTAAGGTCCGTGTGATCAAAGGAATATAATGCCCCGGCATTCCAAGGTTCGTGCAGGGATTCTTATTGCCATCCTTCCCTGGTTCGCCGTCAGCTGTGGAACGAAAATCGCGACCCAGCCCGGGCTCTCGGAATTGGTTACGTCGGTCCCCGCGCCCGAAGAGTATCTGACCTCGCCGCAGCAGGAGCACCGCGAGCTCCTCGTCGACGGGCGTCCGACTCCGATCGAGTGGAACGTCTCCGGCAATCCCACCTATACGGTCATGAGGGGAATCAACGGCGGCGGCGACTTCATTCTGGGAATCAGGAGCCTCTGGACCTACACCCGGTTCAACGAGAACGCGGCCATCTACTTTCTCCTGCAATGGCCGGACCCGAGCCAGAGCGTCCTCGAGACTCCGATCATGAACGATTCGATCGATACCTTCGACGATCTGGGCAACTTGCTGATCGACTGCCGGGCGGGGGACGACAAGATGTTCCGGCCGACGTCCTGGCATATCGACCCCTCGCTTCACGAGGACCAGGTCGTGGTGGAGATCTTCTCGGATTCTTTGGGTGATTATCCGGCCGACAACTGGCGATGGGGCGCGGCGACCACCGATCCGGTGTTCCCGTCCTCGACCGTCGAGTTCCTCGGCGCCGCCGCCGACGGCGACAGCACGGGGCAATTCACCCATCCGGCCGCGGGCTTCATGGAGGATCGATTCGATCCGGGCGGCGGGCCCGTCGACGACCAGGGGAGGCTCACGTTTTTCCGGAATTACACCCAGTTTCCGAACGGCGTGGTGCCCAACTTCATCGCCGGAAAGGGAACGCGGGATACGAGGCTCAATCGCGGAAAACCCACCGCCTATACGATCTGGAGCTACGTCAACAAGAGATTCCAGGATTGCAGCGACAGCTTGAACCCGGTTCGCATCGATGACACCAGTATCCGGGACAAGTCCTGGAACCCAGGGGACTACGTGCCGTCCTCCGAGCTCATCTTCCCCACGCTCAGCCAGAAGGACGTGCTGGCGCGCGGCAGCTGGGCGACCGGGAAGTGGAATCTCGAGATTCGTCGCGAACTCAAGACCTACGACAAGCGGGCGGACGTCAATGGGAACAACCCGTCGCTGTGGATTCCCTGGAGCGATGACGTGCCGCTCGTTCCCGGACGCCGCTACATGATGCGCGTGACCGTCTACGACGCCTCCCGGATCCGCGCGAGCCAATCGGCGATGCTCCCGCTCTACCTGAAACCCCGATGACGCGACGCACCAGGATGTCCGCCCTGCGCCACTCGGTTCCGCTCGTGGTCGCCATGACGCTCGTAGGCTGGGCCGGTCCCGCGGTCGCGCAAGCCCAGATCTCCGAAGCCTGGACGAGAGCGACCACGATCGATCCCGAGATGCGAACCTTCTCCGCGCGGCTCTCGGCGATGGGGGGCCTCGACGCGGCGGTGGAGGTGCCCCAGAGCCGGATCAATCCCTATGGGTTCGCCGACAACCCCGCGGGGCTCCTCGCGGACTCCGATTCCTCGAGAATGGAGGAATCCTCGCGCTACGATCAGTTCGAGGACGCGTACTTCGGCTTCCCGCACAGCGCGGTCCAGCGGCGAAGCGGGCTGAGCGCGGAGCTCCGGCACCCGAACGAATGGGTGCTCGGGCTCGAGGGAATCTACGGCGGCGTCAACGCCAGCCGGCACGACATCAACCCCTCGCCCGACAACCAGCGCTTCATCCGCGATTTCGACATCTTCTATCCGTCGACGTTCGATCCCGCGATCTCCGACTACCACCTGAACGCCAGCGTGAGGTTTCCACGCATCGGCGTCACCTATGGGCGAAGGTTTTTCAAGAAGATCACGCTGGCCGGGCGTGCCCGATACCGGCATGAATCCGAGTCCCGCCTCGTTCCGAATCCCTACGAGCTGAATTCCTCCTCGACCGAGGTCGAGCTCACGGCCGGAGGCCTCGTGAGCCCGAGGCTCGGTCCCCTGGACCTCACGGTCTCGAGCTCCGGCGCGTGGGCGGGGCATCACGTGCGAGGGAAGAGCAGCGGGCCCTTCAACGAAGACAACTACGACTGGGACCGTCCCGAGGTGAGGTACAACGCCCAGCTCGGGATCCGGTACAAGAGCTGGCTCCGGGGCATCGTCGACGGACGGCACCAGTCCAACGACGGCGAGGAGATCGCGGAGGTGAACTGGGCGGCCCAGTACTTCCTGAATCCGCTCCCCATCAACGTGAACAATCCCTCCCAGAGCGTCTTCAAGATGAAGTGGTCCGCGCTCCTGAGCGGGCTTCGTCGAAACGAGGTCGCTTCGCGCTGGATGGTGGATGTCCCGGGAACCCCGGCCCACGTCGGAGCCCAGTGGCGCTACTACCGCGAGCTGGAGTGGGTCTTCCCGAACCCGACGGTGCTCGCGACCGCCCGGACGCTGGACGTGAGGAGGCTCGGATACCAGGCGGGAACCGGCGTGTCGGTGGATCTCCCCGAGGGCCGCGGCCTCATCGGAACCGAGGTGCAGCTGTCGCGGGAGGGTCGCTCCGACCACACGGGCGCCCTTCCCGACATCTCCACCTTCGAGACGAGCTACCACTTCGGAGCCGAATACCGCGCCTTTTCCTGGCTGCCGGTCCGAGCCGGCGTCGTGGTGATCCGTCGTGACCCGGACCGCCGGGACGGCGTTCCGCCGCTCAAGGGGACCCGCCTGACGGGCGGCCTGGGATACTTCTGGAACGCCATCGGAACCCAGATCGACGCCTCCTACGCCCACGAGCACGTGCATTTCACGCCCGGCGACCCCAGCGAGGAGATCTCTCGCGGCGACCAGGCCGTGATCGTGCTCCACTACGACTTCTGAGCTCCCGCGTGGAACGGGGCGCGTGAAGGATCTCGCCCGTCTCGCGCTGGACACCGCCGTCGCGCGCGGCGCCTCGTACGCGGACGTGCGCGGGATCGAGTTCAACCGCGAGGACATCCAGGTCAAGAACGGCGAGGTCGGAGGGCTCGACCTCAGCGACTCGGCCGGACTCGGAGTTCGCGTCCTGGTCGGAGGCGCCTGGGGATTCGCCGCGACGGACGACCTGACGAAAGAGGGCGCCGAGCGCTGCGCCGCGGAAGCCGTGGCGATCGGACGCGCCAGCGCGAGCCTCGAGCACGAGGAAGTGCGGCTCGCTCCGGAGCCCGCGCACCGCGCGGTGTGGGCCTCGACCTGCGCCATCGATCCCTTCACGGTGCCGCTGGAGAAGAAGCTGGATCTCCTGTTCCGGATCGACGCCGAGATGCGCACCGTCCGCGGGGTCAAGAACGCCGAGTCCTTCCTGTCCTTCCAGAGGAAGCGGCAGCACTTCCTGAGCACGGAAGGATCCGACATCGAGCAGACCCTGACCCGCTCGGGCGGGGGCTTCTCCTCCACGGCGGTCTCCGACGCCGACGTGCAGCGGCGGAGCTACCCGCAAGCGGAAGGATTCCACCAGCTCCTCGGCTACGAGTTCATCGAGTCGATCCCGTTCGTGGAGAACGCGCGCCGCATCGCGGAGGAATCGGTGGCGCTCCTGACCGCGGCGCAGTGTCCGGCGGGGGAGCACGACATCATCCTCGAAGGCTCCCAGCTCGCGCTCCAGATCCACGAGTCGGTCGGCCATCCGACCGAGCTCGACCGCGTGCTCGGCATGGAGGCGAACTACGCGGGGACGAGCTTCCTGACGCTCGAGAAGAAGGGGAAGCTCCAGTTCGGCTCGAAGCTCGTGAACCTGGTCGCGGACGCCACGCTGCCGAACGGCCTCGGCTCCTTCGCGTTCGACGACGACGGCGTCGAGGCGCAGCGGTGGCACATCGTGCGGGACGGGCTCTTCACCGGGTATCTCACCTCCCGCGAGCTGGCCCACCGCGTCGGCGACACGCGGAGCCGTGGCTGCGTCCGGTCGGACGGCTGGTTCCACATTCCCATGATCCGGATGGTGAACCTGAGTCTCATGCCGGGCTCGGGATCCCTGGACGATCTCCTGAACGACACCGACCACGGCCTCTATCTGGAAACCAACCGGAGCTGGAGCATCGATCAGCTCCGGTACAATTTCCAGTTCAAGACCGAGCTCGCGTGGGAGATCCGGAAGGGGAAGAGAGTGCGTCTCTTGAAGAACCCCACCTACCAGGGCATCACGACCGAGTTCTGGAATTCCTGCGACTTCGTGTGCGGTCCCGAGGAGTGGAAGCCGTGGGGGGTGACGAACTGCGGCAAGGGGCAGCCCGGTCAGGTGGCGGAGATCACGCACGGCGCGGCGCCCTCGCGCTTCCGCAAGGTGCGGGTCGGGGCAGGGTACGAGTCATGATGCGCCGCGAGGAAGCGAAGGCGATCCTCGATCGCGCGATCGACGCGGCGAAGGGCCGCGAGGTCGAGGCCATGATCGGCGGCGGGACCGACTCCCTGACCCGGTTCGCCAACAACGAGATCACGCAGAACGTGACGGAGCGGCGGTACCTCCTCTCCGTGCGGATCGTCGACGGCAAACGGACCGGGCGCGCGACGGGGAACGACCTGAGCGACCGGGGCATCGCCCGGCTCGTCGAGCGGGCCGCGGAGGCCACGCGCCTTCAGCCCGAGATCCAGGATCTCCTCCCGCTTCCCGGACCGCAAACCTACGGGGACGTGGACGGCTTCGACGGCGGGACGGCGGGGCTGGGCGCCGACGTCCGCGCCCGCGAGGTGGGGAAGGCGGTCGAGCGCTGCCGGGAGGCGGGCCTCGAGGGAGCGGGCATCTACGAGATCCGCGCGGGCACGATCGGGGACTACGGCGAGATCGGCCCCCTCGCGATCGCGAACTCGCGCGGCCTCTTCGCGTACCACGCGGGGACCTCGGCGGAGTTCCTGATCTCGGCGCTCGACGGCATGGCCTCGGGCTGGGCGGGCTTCGAATCCCATCGCGCCGACGGGGTGGACGGGGACGCCCTCTCCAGGCGCGCGGTCGAGAAGGCGCTCCACTCCCGCGAGCCCAGGGCCTGGGACCCCGGCCGCTACACGGTCGTGCTCGAGCCCGCGGCGGCGGCGGACCTTCTACAAGACATGTCGTGGATCTCCTTCGGCGCGCTCCTGGTGCAGGAGGGGCGGAGCTTCCTTGCGGGAAAGCTCGGACAGAAGGTCATGGGGGGGAATATCACGATCCGCGACGATCCCTTTCACCCCCTCCACCGCGGCAGCCCTTTCGACTCCGAAGGCATGCCCGTGATCCCGACCACGATCATCGAGCGAGGTGTCGCGCGGAGCGCGGTTTACGACCGGCAAACCGCGGCCAAGGAAGGGCGTGAGAGCACCGGCCATGGCCTTCCGGTCCCGAACACGTACGGGCCTCTGGCCCGTCACTTAGTGCTGGAGGGCGGGACGGGGAGTGTCGATGATTTGATCCGAGGGGTGGACCGGGGTCTCCTGGTCACCCGGGTCTGGTACACGAACGTCGTGGATCCGAAGAGCGTCACCTTGACGGGAATGACCCGCGACGGACTCTTCGCGATCGAGAAAGGGAAGGTGACGCACGGGGTTCGGAATTTCCGGTTCAACCAGAGCGTGGTCCAGATGCTGAACCACGTCGAGGCGATGTCGACCCCGGTGTGCACCGGGGGAGTCGTGTGCCCCGGGCTTCTGGTCCGGGATTTCGTAATGTCCAGCGGGACCGAATTCTGAAAAATTCTGTTTGCCGGGAGGGACGGACCCTCCTATAATGCCCTTCCGAGCGGTAGACGTGCGCCGCTCAGCGAGTCCCCTCCCCCCCGAAGTCTAGACGCCATTCCCCCGCGACGTATCGCCGGCTGTGAGATGGGCTTGACAGATTCCACTCCAGAGAACGACTCTTCCACGAACCCGTCAAACGGGCGCGCGGCAAGGAATTGCCTTGACGCTCGCTCCCGGAACCGGCATAAAGATAGGCAGCCCTCGATGACACTTCCGATGCAGAAAGGAGCGATCCCACCTATGCCAGGCCATGTTGCCCGTCGGGCCCGTCATGGATTGACGGCGCTCGCATGGTCCTTCGCGCTCCTCCTCGGTCTTTCCGCGCTCTGTCCCACGTTCGTCACGTCCGCGCACGCACAAACCGGCGCCCTCAGCGGCAAGATCACCGACGAGAAGGGCGACCCCGCGCCGTACGTGGCGGTCGGTCTCAAGGGGACCCAGCTCGGAGCGATGACGAACCTCGAAGGAAAGTTCACGATCATCAAGATCCCGGTCGGGACCTACACCCTGATGATCCGCAGCAACAACAAGACCGCGCCCGATCGGGTCGTACAGGTCAACGCGAACCAGACCGCGGCGGTCAGCATCCAGGTCACGGACAAGGTCATCTCGATCAAGGGCGTGGACGTGAAAGGCGACGTCAAGATCGCCATCCGGAAGAAGGACAGCTCCACGAAGCAGATCGTGACCAGCGAGGACCTACGCTCCCTCCCGGTCGACAATTACAAGGAAGCGATCGGACTCAAGGCGGGCGTCATCAGCCAGGGAGGGGAGCTCCATTTCCGCGGCGGACGTGGAGACGAGGTGCTCACGATCGTGAACGGGATCGCGAGCCGTAACCCGCTCCGCGCGGAGGGCGTGGACCTGGGGCTCCTCGCGGTGTCCTCCAGTGAGCAGGTGCTGGGCGGACTGGACGCTCAGTACGGCAACGCCCTCTCCGGTGTCATCAACCTGACGACCCGTGAGGGCGGCGACAAGTTCGGTGGCGAGGTCCGCTACTTCACGGATCGCTACGGCGAGGCCGACAAGTCCTTCAACAACTTCGAGCGGCTCAGCACCGGATTCGGCGGGCCGTTCCTCTTCCCGAAGACCAACTACTTCATCTCGTTCGAGGGCACGTACAGCGACACCTATCTGCGCAATACGGCGACGCACAAGGAGCACCGGTTCCTGGACTTCATCCGGCTGGGCAACCGGCAGTCCAACAGCGCCAAGCTCTCGAGCAAGCTGACCTTCAAGCTGACCCCGAACGAGAAGCTGAACGTGGAGGTCATCAAGAACCGCTCGCTGGACGGTGAATTCCAGAACCGCTGGAATCGCGCGGGCTTCGTCCAGGTGCGCCAGGATTCGACGGCTCCCACGGACGGGAATGTCGTGACCCGCTACGGAGCCTGGTCCTACTTCCAGGTCGACTCGACCTACGTTCCGGTCAATACCGCCGAGCATCTTCCGGTCAGCGACGAGGATTATCTCCAGACCGCGGTCACCTGGAAGCACACGCTCGGCGTGGGCACGATCTACAACCTCCGTGCCTCACGTCAGCAGTGGAACTCCTCACGCGACGTGCTGGACCGGTTGCCGTGGGAGTACCAGCAGCAGCCCAACAACTACTACGACGTGACGAACCGCCTGGACGGGGCTTACTACGTGACGAACGGGGACTACCCCTTCTATGAGAAGAAGCGAACCGTCACGTACACGATGAACGGAGACTTCTCCAAGCGGTTCGGGAAGCCCATCGAGCAGGGCGGGCACCCCCACAATTTCATGATGGGGGGCGACATCAATTACAACGACCTCGGTTTCCTCCGCACGAATTTCCCGAACGTCCTGACGGGGCAGGGACTCTACGGGGCTGACCGTGACGAATTCCGGTACTACAATCCCGAGGGCTCCTTCTTCACCCAGGACCGCTGGGAATACGAGGGCATGGTGCTCAACGCCGGGGTCCGGTACGACAACTTCTCGGTCGGGAACCAGATCTCTTCGGCCGACGTGCGGGACCGGGTGAAGACCCAGGTGAGCCCGCGGATCGGGATCGCGTATCCGATTTCGGATCGAGACGTCATGAGCTTCCATTATGGAAGGCTCTTCCAGGTGCCGGACCGCCAATACATCTATCAGGGCCGGCTCGTCTCGGCGACGGCGCGCGGCAACCCGAATCTGGAGCCCCAGACCACGATCAGCTACCAGCTGGGCGTCCAGCACCTCTTCAGCAAGGACATCTACGGCCAGTTCGGCGTGTACTTCAAGGACATCTTCGGCCTCCTCACGACCGTCGATCAGGAGATCCCGGGATTCGCGCTCACCGTGCCCACCTACGTGAACGCGGACTACGCGTCCTCGCGCGGGGTGGAGTTCACGCTGATCAAGCGCTTCAGCCACGGGTTCTCCGGAGAGCTGAACTACACCTACGGCAACGCCACCGGGACCGCGTCCGATCCGAATCGCGCGCTCCCGAACCAGGGCAACCTGCGCGACCAGTTCAAGCCCACGTCGGAGCAGCCGCTCGACTGGGACCAGCGGCACAATATTTCGGCGACCCTGAGCCTCGGAAACGAGAAGGACTGGCGCACTTCGTTCGTGTACCAGTTCGGATCCGGGTTCCCCTACACGCCGCACGAGCGCCAGGAGCGCCGCCAGAATCCCGAGCTCACCAATTCCCGGAGACTCCCCTCGATCTCCACGCTCTCCATGCAGGGGGAGCGGTTCTTCCGCGCCTGGGGTCAGAACCTGACCCTGTACGTCCAGGGAACCAACCTGCTGGACGCGGAGAACATCACCGAGCTCGAGCCGTCGATCTGGCCGCCCGGAGCGATCGGCCAGCAGTCCTACATCATCTATTACAGCGAGACGGGACGGGCGGGAGGCGCCTTCCTCACCCAGGACCAGGACGGCGACGGCAGAGAGGATTGGTTCCCCGTGCACGATCCGCGTGTGTTCGCCCAAGGACGCACGATCCGGGTCGGGCTCGGGGTGCAGTTCTAGTGGCGCCGGCGAGTAGCCGGCCGATCGGAAAAGCAGCCGGGGCTGAATGTCGCGCAAGGGGGACGATCGGATGAGCATAGCGCGCCGAACGGCGCTCACGTCGGCGGTCGTGGCGTTCTGGGCCGTGACGTGCGCGTTCCACGAGCTTCCCCAGGACCAGGTCGATCCGACCACCCGCGCGGCGCGCGGAGGCATTCACGGCCTCTTCCGCCTCGACGGCAAGTTCGTCCACAACGTGGGCCGGCTCCTTCTCCAAGTCACCAACTTCGGGGAGACCGGCAATCAGAACAACCCCAGCCGCACCACCGTGCCCTCGGCCGAGTGGCCTCCGGGGTCGGGGAACGACTACCTCTACGCGGCGGGACTCTGGGTCGGCGCTCTGGACGCCAGTGGCATCCCGCACGTCACCACCGCGACCTACGAGCGAGAGTTCTCACCCGACATCGTGCCTCAGAACGTCTGCGTGAGCCTGCCCATCGATCAAGTGGCCGACGTCCGGGAGGCCTACGAGGGCATTCCCGGAGGGAATCGGGTCATCTCCGCGAGCGTGAACCCGGACGATGACGGCGACGGCCGCGTGGACGAGGACTTCCTGAACGGCCTCGACGACGACGGCGACGGGCTCTGCGACGAGGACTACGCGGCCATCGGACAGCAGATGTTCGCCTCCGAGTACAACGACTACCAGGCGACCACGCGTCAGATCTTCCCGGAGCACGTGCCGCTGGGCATCAAGGTGCGGCAGACCTCCTACGCCTGGGCGACGCCGGGGCAGAACGACTTCGTGGGAATGGATTACAAGATCATCAACGTGAGCGGACGGGCGCTCCGGAACGTGTTCGTGGCTATCTTCGCCGACATGGACATCGGGAATCGCGGCATCCGGGGTTACTTCACCGACGACGAGGCGGGTCTGATCGACACCACCGTGACCTACGTCGGGCCGAGCGGCGATTTCGTGAAGCGCAGGATCCAGATGGGGTACATGTGGGACAACCCGGACGATCCGGCACGCCTCCAGGACGCGAAGGGAGGAGACGTCCCCGGCTACTTCGGGTGCATGTTCCTGAACCATACGACCGACCCCAGCGGCGCCAGCGCGCCCCGGCACGTCGGGATCACCGCCTACAAGTTCTTCTCCGGCTCGGCCTCATTCGCCGCAGGCGGCGATCCGGAGAACGACGCGCAGCGGTATATCTTGATGTCGGATCCGCAGCTCAATCCCGACGTCGTGGGACAGGTCGTCTCGGCCCGGCCGCTCGACTACCGGTTCATCATGGCGACCGGCCCGTTCCGCTCCATCCTGCCCGACTCCTCGCTGACCGTCTCGGTGGCGTGGGTGATGGGTCTGGGGCGCGGCCCGTCGCAGGGCGGCGGGACCCTGATCGACAACGCCGTGAACGCGCAGCAGGTGTTCGACGGCCTCTACACGGATCTCGACGGCAACGCCTTGACCGGAACGTGCGGCAAGGAGACCTGCCTCCTGGCCCCGGCCACCGGGCGCTTCACCTATACCATTCCCGAGTCCTCGCTCTGCCGGCTCCGGTTCCATTCGGACGTGAACTCGGTGTTCTCGGACGTCACTCCCTGGGATCCGACGACCCCCTGCAATCTCCAGCAGGAGGGGAAATTCGTTTGCCAGGACGCCTTGGGCGGGACCCTTCAGAACGGCGGCGCGCACTGCGCCAGCCAGGACACCCTCCCGCTTCCGATCCAGAGCGCTTCGGTCTGCACCTACGTGGATCTCGATTGCGACGTGAACTCGGGGCAGGGAGGACGGGAGCATCTCGTGAACTGGGTCGCTGCGGCGCCCTTGCCCGCGCCCTTCTATGCGGGCGCGGACGGGCACGGAGAAGTGTCGGATTACATGCAGATGTACAAATCGCGCGACGACTCGACCCGGATCTCGGCCTGGTTCTTCCCGGGCGACCACAAGGTCACCCTCAAATGGAACAACTTCGCGGAGCAGGTGCGCGACGCGCAGCGAGGGAACTTGAAGGAGTTCCTGGGCTACCGCATCTATCGTGCTGCCGGGTGGAAACGGCCTCTCGGAACGAACGCGCCGTCCCGCGACCTCTGGTCCCTGCTCGGGGAGTGGCGGGTCAATCCCAAAGGGACGCCCGCTCGGTCGCTGTCCGAGCTGATCGATCCGTCGATCCCGATCATCAACATCAGTCCCACCCTGGTGCGCTGGGATCCGGCCCGACGTTCCGTGCGGAACGACAGCAGCTACGTGGAGACAGACACGCTCTTCGCCGTGGGCCGGTACAGCTACGTGGACACGCACGTGCTGAACGGGTTCCCCTACTTCTATTCCGTCGTGCCCGTCTCGGTCGTGCCGGGAGATTCCGTGCCCGCCGACGTCGTCTTGCAGGGCAACCCGAGCGCCTCGAACGCCCAGGTCGTCTATCCGCGGGGTGATTCGAAGAGCGACCAGAAGAACGTCTTCGTCGTCCCGAACCCCTACAAGGGAGGCGCGGAGTGGGATCTGGTGCCGCGCGAGGAGGACCCCTCCGGCACCAAGGTCTCGTTCATGAACCTGCCGCGGACGAAAGGAACCATCCACATCTATACGATCGCGGGCGATCTGGTGAAGGACATCCCCTTCGACGGGCGTCCCGCGAGCGACCTCTCGTACGGCAAGGACCCGGTGACGGGAGGGGCCGGCTCGGTTCCGTGGAACCTGATCTCGAGGAACGGGCAGAAGATCGTGAGCGGCATCTATCTCTATTCTGTCGACACCGAGCTGGGCAAGCAGGTCGGCAGATTCATCATCATCCGATGAGAACGGCCGGCGTGTCCCAACCGACCCTGGGAGAATCGAGGAGGCATTCCGTGATACGTGCGTGGATCGTTGCCGTCTGCCTGCTGTTTCCGCTCACGGCGGAAGGCGCGCAGATATTCGAAAAGGTGGGGACCCTGGGCGGGCAGTCGCTGAAGATCGGCGTCGGCGCCCGGGCTGCCGCCATGGGTGACGCGTACGTCGCGATCGCGGACGACGCGACGGCGGTCTACTGGAACCCGGCGGGCATCGCCCGGCTTTCGGGCCAGTCCGTGACCCTGAATCACACCGCCTGGCCCGCGGACATCCTGTTCGACCAGGCGGCCTATGTGTTCAACGTCAAGTGGATCCCCGGCATGCTGGGGATCAACGTGCGCGCTCTGACCATGAGCCGGGACATCGTGCGGACGACGTACCTTCCGGACGGGACGGGCGATACGTTCGATGCCGGGGAGTGGGCGTACGGAATCACGTACGCGCGGTCGCTCACCGACAAGTTCTCGGCGGGTCTATCGGCGAACTACGTCCAGACCGGCCTTGCGGACGTGAAGGGGAAGTCCACGACGTTTGACTTCGGAACGCTCTACGACATCGGGATCCTGGGAGCCAAGATCGGCATGTCGATCCAGAACATCGGGAGCGACATGTCCTTCCTGAACGAGAAGGTCAAGATGCCCACGTTCTTCCGGGTGGGCGGCTCGCTCAATGTGCTGAATAGGGGTGACAGCCGGCTGCTCACCTCGGCGGAGTTCACGCATCCCTCGGATAACTCCGAGAAGGTGAACTGGGGAGCCGAGTACGCCTTCCACGACTACCTGTTCCTGCGCGGCGGATACAAATTCAACTACGACACCGAAGGGCTGACGGCGGGCCTCGGGGTGAAGTTTCCGCTCACCCTGAGCAAGGCATCCGTGGCGCGTCTCGACTACGCGTATCAGGATCTGAAGCTGCTCACCGCGGCTCACCGCATTTCGGTGAACGTGAGCTTCTAGGAGCCCGCGCCATGAGGCGCCCCCGGATGCGCGCGCCTCTGCGGCTCCTGGCTGTCTCGGTCCTCGTTCTCGCGGCTTCGCCCGCGTGGGCGGCCGTCGGGACGAACCCCGGCGAGCCCACCGTCTCGGTGGGCGATCTTCGCTACCACGCCCGGGCCGTCGCCTACCGTCACGACGCCGGCGACGCGCGCGCCGAGTTCTTCCTGCGCATCGCCTATCGCGAGATCAAGTTCCTTCCCGTCACCGACCATTACGAGGCGAAGCTCCGCATCACGGTGGAGCTGCAGGGCAAGGGCGGCCGGCGGGCGGGGTACCAGCAGCGCGAGGCCAGGCTCCAGTCCGCGGACGCCGAGGCGACGGTGGACTCGCTCCTGGGCGAGATCTACACGGTGGGTCTCGTCGCGCCCCGCGGGAGGTATCACTACAAGATCACCGTCGAGGACATGAACGTGGCGCGCCGCGGGCTCGTGTACCAGATGAAGAGCAAGAAGCGCCAGGGGGAGGTCCAGGGGGACCTCGACATGTCCGACTGGCTGTTCCAGAATCCGGCCGTGAGCGGGATCGAGTTCGCCTGGAACGTGCAGGAACGGACGGCGGAGACGCCCTTCGCCAAGGGAACCCTCGAAGTGCAGCCGCATCCGAGCGGCTACTATGGCTACTACAAGGACATGCTCTCCGCGTACTACGAGATCTACGACCTTCCGCCTCCCCCGGGCGGTCGCTCCTACAAGGTGCGCACGATGATCTTCGGAGCCAAGGCCGACACGGTGCTCGAGTCGCTGGACTCCTTGCGGGTCACGGAGGGGGGCGCGTGGCCCCACACGCTCTACGCCGACGTGGCGTCCCTCCCCTCGGGGCATTACCAGCTGCGCATCGACCTCCTCCCGCCGGACGGGGGACAGCCGGCGGCGTCGAGCCAGGCGGAATTCGACGTCCTCTGGGACCCGGACAGCTGGCGCTCGGACGCCCAGGACATGCTCGAGGTGACGGCGCAGACCTTGATGACCCAGGAGAAGGCCTACGCGTTTCGGCAGCTCACCCGGGGGGAGAAGGAAGCCACGCTCACGGATCTCTGGCGCGCGATCGATCCAACGCCCGACACGGCGGAGAACGAGCTCAAGCGGGACTTCAAGAAGCGCGTGGAGTACGCGAACACGCACTACAGTGTGTTCGAACAGGGGATGTTCAGCGATCGCGGACGGATCTGGATCCAGTTCGGGGAGCCGGACGAGATCACGATCGAGCGGCTCCCGGTCTCGGACAAGACCCTCGGCGTCGTCGTGGAGGGACAAATCCCCAAGTCTTCGAAGGATCTCCTCACGAAGCCCGACCAGGGAGTGGTCGACACGCGCCCCTACGAGATCTGGACCTACCACCTGCGGGGCCACGAGATGGTTCCGCGCCACCGCATGAACGAGATCAGCGCGGGGATGAAGTTCGTGTTCGTGGACGAGCAGGGCTACGGGGAATACACGCTCCGGTATTCGTCCGTCAGCGGCGTCCGGTAACAGCCCGACCGGAGCGAGCCTTCCCGCGATTGTCGTTGACAGCGCCGCTGCGCAAGTCCTACCCTTGCTGCCCCTAAGTTGCCCATCGACAAAGGTTTGTCTCGATGCATTCGGAGGGCGCACGATGCGGCTTGGCTTGCTCACCGGCGGCGGAGACTGTCCCGGGCTGAACGCGGTCATCCGCGCGGTCGTGCATCGGTGCATCAAAGCCTACGGGGGCTCCGTCGTGGGGTTCCGGCATGGGTGGCGGGGCATCCTCCAGTCGGAGGTCGAGGACCTGGATCTGAAGAAGGTCTCGGGAATCCTCCCGCGAGGCGGGACGATCCTCGGCACCTCGCGCACGAATCCCTACAAGGAGCCGGGGGGTGAAGCGAGGATCCGCCAGGAGCTGACCGGCCGTGGGATCGAAGCCCTGATCACGGTGGGCGGGGAGGACACGCTCGGCGTCGCGGCGAAGCTCCATGACGCCGGGATTCCCCTGGTGGGAGTGCCCAAGACGATCGACAACGACGTGAACGGCACCGATCACACGTTCGGGTTCGACACGGCGCTCTCCATCGCCACCGAGGCGATCGATCGCCTGCACACGACCGCCGAGTCCCACGATCGCGTGATCGTCGTGGAGGTGATGGGGCGCCACGCGGGATGGATCGCGCTCGAGTCCGGAGTGGCCGGCGGCGCGGACATGATCCTCATTCCGGAGTACCCGGTCTCGGTGGCGGAGGTCTGCGACGCGGTCCGGCGCCGCCACGATCGCGGCAAGAATTTCAGTATCATCGTGGTCGCGGAGGGGGCGAGACTGCTCGACCAGAACGCACCGGTCCAGGTCCAGAGCGAGCGAACCGACGCGTTCGGCCACGCCCGTCTGGGCGGCATCGGCGCAACCCTCGCGGAGCGGATCGAGCAGGGCACCGGCTTCGAATGCCGCTACAGCGTTCTCGGCCACATCCAGCGCGGCGGCACCCCGTCGGCGTTCGATCGGTTTCTGGCTTCACGGTTCGGCGTCGCGGCGGTCGACCTCGCGCACCGGAAGGGATTCGGGCGCATGGTCGCGGCGCGGGGAACCAAGATCGTGGACGTGCCCCTGCGCGAAGCGTTGGGCTCGCTCAAGACCGTGGATTCGGAGTCCTACGAGTTGGCGAAGGCGTTCTTTTCCTAAGGGGGATCTGCGTGCGCGTCGGAATCAACGGGTTCGGCCGGATCGGAAGGCTGGTGCTCCGTGCGGCGCTCCACCGAAACGAGAAGATCGAGTTCGCCGCGGTCAACGACATCACCGACGCCGCGACGCTCGCCCATCTCTTGACCTACGATTCGGTGCACGGCGTCTGGCCGGAGCGGTTCGTCGCGCGCGACTCGAGCCTGTGCGTGGGGAAGCACGCGATCCGCGTACTGTCGGAAGCGAATCCCTCCAAGCTGCCCTGGAAGGACCTGGGCGTGGACGTGGTGCTGGAGTGCACGGGGAAGTTCACGGAGCGGGACAAGGCCGCGGTCCATCTGGGAGCCGGCGCGACGCGGGTGCTGGTCTCGGCGCCCGCGAAAGGCGCGGACGCGACCTTCGTGATGGGGGTGAACGAGAAGACCTACGATCCGGCCAAGCACCAGATCGTCTCCATCGCGTCCTGCACCACGAACTGCCTCGCGCCGGTGCTCTCCGTGCTCGATCGCTCGTTCGGGATCGAGCGCGGCCTGATGACCACGGTCCACGGCTACACCAGCGATCAGCGGTTGCAGGACGCCCCGCACAAGGATCTTCGCCGCGCGCGGGCGGCGGGGGTCTCCATGATCCCCACCAGCACGGGCGCCGCCAAGGCCATCGGCCTGGTGCTCCCCTCGCTGCAGGGGAAGCTCGACGGCATCGCGATGCGGGTGCCGATCGTCGACGGCTCGGTCATCGACCTCACCGCGATCACCTCCAAGCCGGTCAACGTCGCCTCGGTCAACGCGGCGATGAAGGAGGCCTCGGAGGGGCCGCTGCGCGGCATCCTCCAGTACATGGAAGATCCGATCGTCTCCTGCGACGTCGTGGGCAACCCCCATTCGGCCGTCTTCGACGCGCCTCTGACGATGGTCTCGGGGGACCGGGTGGCGAAGGTGTTCGCCTGGTACGACAACGAGTGGGGATTCTCGAACCGCATGGTCGACGCCCTGCTCCTCCTGGGACGAGGATCGTGATGGCGTTCCGCACCCTCCGCGCGCTCGACTGCGCCCGGAAGCGCGTCTTCGTGCGCGTGGACTTCAACGTGCCGCTCTCCAAGGAGGGCACGGTGGCGGACGATTCGCGGATCGTCGCGTCGCTGCCGACGCTCCGCTATCTGATCGAGAAGGGCGCCCGGCTCGTCGTGGCCTCCCACCTCGGCCGGCCGAAGGGGAAGCGCGACCCGAAGCAGGGCCTGAGGCCGGTGCGCGAGCGGCTGGAGCGGTGCCTCCGGAAGCCGGTCGCGTTCTCGGAGACGATCGTGGGCCCGGAGGCGGAGCGGCAGGCGGCGGCGCTGGGCGACGGCGACGTGCTCCTTCTCGAGAACCTTCGCTTCGATCCCAGGGAGGAGGCGAACGATCCGGGGTTCAGCCGTGAGCTGGCGGCCCTGGCCGAGCAGTACGTGAACGACGCGTTCGGCGCCGCGCATCGAGCGCACGCCTCCACCGTCGGGATCACGTCGCACCTCACGGACTGCGCCGCGGGCTTTCTCCTGGAGCGCGAGCTCCATGCCCTGGGAAGGCTCCTCCAATCGCCCGAGCGGCCGTTCGTGACGATCCTGGGAGGCTCCAAGATCTCGGGGAAGATCGACGTGCTCCGGAACCTCCTGCCGCGCGTGGACCGGCTCGCCGTGGGCGGCGCGATGATGTTCACCTTCTACCGCGCCAAGGGCCTCGAGACCGGCCGTTCCCTCGTCGAGGAAGACAAGGTCGATCTCGCCCGGGAGCTCCTGGCACGGCCCGAGGCGTCCGGGAAGCTCCTCCTTCCCGAGGACTGCCGCGTCGCCGCCGATACGAGCGGACGGGACCCGGGGCGCGTCGTGCCCGCGGACAAGATCCCGCCTGGACTCGTCGGCGTCGATCTGGGGACGGCGTCCCTCGAGCAGGTGCGCGGAGCGCTGGAGGAGGCCCGGACCGTTTTCTGGAACGGCCCCATGGGAATCTTCGAGGTTCCCGCCTATGCCGAGGGGACCCTCGAGACCGCGAAGGCCGTGGCGCAGGCCACGGGCCGCGGCGCCTTCACCGTGGTGGGCGGGGGGGATTCCCTGTCCGCGATCCATCAGGCCGGGCTCGAGAATCAGATCAGCCATCTCTCGACCGGCGGCGGAGCGTCGCTGGAATTCCTCGAGGGACGCACGCTCCCCGGCGTCGCGGCGCTCGAGGCGACCGCGGAGGCGGCCTCGTGACGCGCATCCTCGCCGGAAACTGGAAGATGAATCTCACGCTCGCGGAGGCTCGAGCTCTTCTGCGATCGGTGGGGGACGGAGATCTCAATGCCGATGCCCTCCTCACCGTGGTATTCCCGCCCATGAGCGCGCTCGCGGTGCTCGCCGCCGAGCGGCGAACGTCCGATCCTCGGATCGGAGCGCAGAGCTGCCACGCGGATCCCAAGGGCGCGATGACCGGCGAGGTCTCCCCGGAGATGGCGCGCGACGCGGGCGCCGAGTTCGCGCTCGTCGGGCACTCCGAGCGGCGGAGGCTCTTCTGCGAGAGCGACCAGATCGTGCAGGCCAAGCTGAAGGGCGTCCTGCGCGCCGGCCTCAAGCCGCTGCTCTGCATCGGCGAGACCCTGGCGGAGCGCGAGCGCAGGGAAACGCGCGACGTGCTGAGCCGCCAGCTCACGCGAGCCCTCGATGGATTGCCGCCACGGGCCCCGCTCTGGGTGGCCTACGAGCCGGTCTGGGCGATCGGAACGGGGGTCGTCGCCACGGTGGACGAGGTGGCCGAGGCGCACGCGTGGGTCCTCGAGGAGCTGAGCCGCATGGGCCGTGGGAGCGCCGCGGGGCATCCTCCGGTTCTCTACGGCGGAAGCGTGGACCCCAAGAACGCCTCCGCGCTGGCCGCCCTCCCCGACGTGGACGGATTCCTCGTGGGGGGCGCCTCGCTCCAGGCGGATTCCTTCCTGGCCATCGGGGGGGCCCTCCTCAAGAGCGAGCGCCGGGCGACGCCGGTCGATTGACCCACCCGAAACCCGCATGCTAAGCTGGGGGTCTCGACCCCTCACCGACGAAGAACGGAGGCATTTCAGGATGTCTGGATTCGTGATCGGCTTGATCACCATGGTGCACGTCGCGGGTTGCATCGCCTTGATGGCGGCCATCTTGCTCCAATCGGGCAAGGGAGGCGGACTCGCCGGGACGTTCGGCGCGGGCTCGAGCCAGACCCTGTTCGGCGGCCGGGGGGCCGCCACGTTCCTGAGCCGCGCCACGACCGTGCTCGCGGTGACGTTCTTCGTGACCTCGCTGACGCTCGGCCTCGAGGCATCCCGCTCCGGGGGCGGCTCGCGTCGCAGCCTGATTCAAGAAGAGGCGCGCCGGCGCGGCCAGCAACGCGAGGGGACGACGACGCCGGGAGCCGGGGGCGCTCCTCAACCGGGCGTACCGCAGCAGGGCGCCGCGCCGCAGCAGGGGCCCGCGCCGGGACCGACCAATGGAGGTCCGACCTCTCCCGTGACCGGCGTGCCGAGCCCGGCTCCGGCGGAGCCGACGCCGACGCAGCAGGCCCCGGCTCCGGGGAACGGTGGAGCGCAAGAGCCCGCGACCGGCGGCAAGTGATCCGATTTCAGCCCGGGTGGTGGAACTTGGTAGACACGTACGTTTGAGGGGCGTATGGGTAACCCCGTGCGAGTTCAAATCTCGCCCCGGGCACCATTCATGGGTCCTTTCCCTTCGGGGAGAGGACCCTTGTTCTTGCTCAGCCCCGCTGGGGCGCTCGTCCCTGGGGGATAGGGCTCGACTCCGTTCCGGTGCGAGCCTCGCCACCCGGCCGGTCGGACGTCGGCTCGGGGATGAGCCCGACGAGCCGGATACAGAAGCGGTCCTCGGCGCGCAGCTCGTTCTTGGCGCCGCAATGCGGGCATCGAACGTACGAGCGCCGGGGATCATCGCGCAGATGAAAGATCTGAATCGGCCCGAAGAGCCTCGCGCAACGGAGGCACTCCACGGCCGGGTTGCTCACCAGCTCTTCCATGTCGGGCATCTTGGATTCTCCTCCTCCGGTCTCCTCGCGTCAGGCCTTCACGGCGCCATTGTACGGAGCGCGATGCGCGGCGTCCAGAGGCCCGCGCGATGAGCCCGGACGAGCCGCCTCAACCCGAGCCGGCCTACGATCCGGCCCGGGCAGCCTCGTACTGGAGCGGGGCGAGGCACGAGCGGGGGGACGAGCTGGCCGCCGTCCTGAGCCTGGGCGAGCCCCCGGCCGTGAACGAAGCCTACGACGCCTGGGAGACGGGGCTCCTGCTCCGCGCGACGGAGGGGCGATCGTTCCGCCGCGTTCTCGATCTGGGAACCGGCGTGGGGCGCGTCGCGTTGCGGCTCTCCGGCCACGTCACGCGGCTCGTGGCGGCCGACCTCGCGACGGGGATGCTCGAGCGCCTGAGACGAAACACGCGCGCGGCGTCGATCCGGAATCTAGACGCGGTGAGGCTCCGCTCGGACCGGCTTCCGTTTCCGGATCGAGCCTTCGATCTCGTAGCCTGCCTCGGGCTCCTGGAGCATCTCCCGCCCTCCGCGCGGCGATCCACGCTGCTCGAGTGCGCGCGGATCCTCCTACCGGGGGGCCTCCTGGCGGTCGTCCTGAACAACTCCGAGAGCCGTCTCCTGCGCGACCCTACCGACAATCCACTCCGGGTTGGGCATCAGGAGAAGAGCGGCTATTACTGCGCGATCGTCGGGCGGGAGGCGCTTCTTCGCGAGACGGAGGACGCCTTCGAGGATCGGATCATGGGATCGAATCTCTTCTATTCGCTCCAGCGCCACGCGGCCCGTCAGCTCCCGGAATCCTCCCGGCGCTCCGCCGGGCTCAGGCCCTTCTTCCTCCGCGCCGCGGTCTGGGACCTGGCGCTCCGTCCCACGGGCCCCCTCGCCGAGACCGCCGCGGATCATCACCTCCACGTCCTGGTGCGCCGGTGAAGCGAGATCCCACCATCCTCGTCACCGGAGGCGCCGGCTACATCGGCTCGGTGCTCGTCCCCATGCTGCTCCAGGCCGGGCGCCCCGTGCGCGTGCTCGATCGCATGCTGCACGGCGCGCACGGCCTCGAGGACCTGTCCCACGAGGCCAACCTGACCGTCATGCGCCGCGACCTCCGGGATCCACGCGTGCACGAGGACGCGCTCGAGGACGTGGACACGGTGATCCACCTGGCCGCGATCGTGGGCGACAAGGCGTGCGCCCAGGACGAGGAGCTCGCGGTCCAGACGAACTGGAGCGCGACCGTCGCGCTGGCCCGCCGCGCGCGGGCGTCGGGCGTGCGCCGGTTCGTCTTCGCGTCGACGTGCAGCGTCTACGGCGAGGGGCGCGACGAGACTCTCGACGAGGAATCTCCGGCCAAGCCCCTCTCCCTCTACGCGGAGACGAGGTGGCACGCGGAGCAGGGGATTCTCGAGATCCCGCGCGACTCGGGATTCGAGCCCCTGATCCTCCGCTTCGGAACCGTCTACGGGCTTTCGCCGCGGATGCGGTTCGACCTGGCGGTGAATTTCCTCGCGCAGCAGGCGGTCCGCGAGGGGCGTGTGTCCATCTTCGGAGGCTCCCAGTGGCGGCCCTTCGTGCACGTCCACGACATCGCGCGCGGCATCCTTCTCGGGCTCGAAGCTCCGCTGCCCGGGACCGCCACGCCCATCCTGAACCTCGGCGACAACCTCGAGAACTACCAGCTCCGAGATCTCAAGGAGGAGCTGGAGACCCATGTGCCTGGAGTCCGGGTGCTGATCCAGCCCGAGAAGGAGGACCGGCGGACGTACCGCGTTCGGTTCGACCGGATCGAGCAGGAGTGGGGATTCCGCGCCACGCGCCGCGTGGGCGACGGCATCGAGGAAGTGGCGCGCGCGGTGCGCACGGGCGTGATCGCCGATCCGCGCGAGCGGCGGTACTACAACGCCTGACCGGGAATCTGGTTGCGGGCGGTGCGCTTCATCCGGTAGCGTGAACGCAATGCCCCGACTCGAAATGACCGTCCAGGAGCTGCAAGAGCGCGCTCTCTTCGTGCGGCGCGACATCGTGGCGCTCCTCGCCCGATCGCAGTCCGGCCACAGCGGCGGCCCGCTTTCCACGACCGACTTCGGCACGGTGCTCTTCTTCCACGAGATGAGCGTGAATCCGCGGCGCCTCGACGATCCGTCACGCGATCTCTGGCATTTCTCCATCGGCCACGTCACGCCGGTTATCTATTCCCTCATGGCCGAGCGCGGCTACTTCCCGCTCGTGGATCTGCTGGGGTTCCGCCAGATGCAAGGGCACCTGCAGGGACATCCCAGCAAGCACGACACGCCGGGTATCGAGGTCAGCTCGGGATCCCTCGGGCAGGGGCTCTCCGTGGCGTGCGGCATGGCGCTGGGCTCCCGGCTGGACGGGGTGGGCCGCCGGATCTACTGCATCATGGGAGACGGAGAGCAGCAGGAGGGCCAGATCTGGGAAGCCGCGATGTTCGCGGCGCACTACAAGCTCGACAATCTGTGCGCGGTCATCGACTACAACCGGAAGCAGATCGACGGGGACGTGCAGGACGTGATGGGCATAGCACCCCTCGCCGACAAGTGGCGCGGGTTCAACTGGAACGTCATCGACGTGGACGGGCACGACATCCCGAAGCTCCTCCTGGCCTTCGAGTCGGCGCGCGCGTCGAAGGGCAAGCCGTCGGTGATCCTGGCGCACACGGTGATGGGGAAGGGCGTCTCGTTCATGGAGGACGACTACAAATGGCACGGCGTGCCGCCGAGCCGCGAGCAGGCCGATCAGGCGCTCCGCGAGATGGGCACGAGCCTCGAGGAATGGACCACGCGCCTCGAGCGCCACACCCAGCCCGAAGTCGCGCCCGGCCTGGAGCGCGCGTCATGAGCGGAAGCCCGGTCGCCCCCAGCGCCCCCGCGGTGGGGCCGAACCTCGCGAAGCCGGAGATGAAGCGGACCCGCGAAGGGTTCGGGCACGGCCTCCTCGATCTGGGGCAGAAGCGGAAGGACGTCGTGGTTCTGGTGGGCGATCTCTCCGGCTCCACCAACGTCTCCTTCTTCGCGGAGAAGTTTCCGGACCGCTTCATCCAGGTCGGCGTGGCGGAGCAGAACATGATGTGCGTGGCGGCGGGCCTCGCGGCCGTCGGGAAGATCCCGTTCCTGGCCACGTACGGCGCGTTCGCGTCCTGCCGGAGCCTGGACCAGATGCGGGTGACCGTCGCGTATACGGACCTGCCCGTGAAGATCGGAGGCGCCCACGGCGGGATCAGCGTCGGCCCGGACGGAGCGACGCACCAGGCGATGGAAGAGATCGCGATCGTGCGCTCGATCCCGAACATGAAGATGATCGTTCCCTGCGACTACTGGGAGACGCGCAAGGCGACCGTCGCCTTAGCCGACGATCCCCATCCCAACTACATCCGCTTCGGCCGGGAGCCGGTGCCGGTGGTGACCGGGCCCGACACCCCCTTCGCGATCGGGAAGGCGAACCTCCTCCGCGAGGGCCACGATCTCGCGATCCTCGCCTGCGGGGTCATGGTCTACGAGGCGCTCGTGGCCGCCCAGGAGCTGGAAGCGCGCGGGATCTCGGCACGCGTGCTGAACGTGCACACGCTGAAGCCGCTGGATCACGAGGCGATCGCGCGCGCGGCCCGCGAGTGCGGCGCGATCGTGACGGCGGAAGAGCACCAGGTGCACGGAGGGCTCGGGGGTGCCGTCGCCGAGGCGGTGGTTCAGTCGCATCCCTGCCCCATGGAGCTCGTGGCCGTGCATGACCGCTTCGGGAGGTCGGGAAAGCAGGACGAGCTGATGACCGCGTTCGGCATCAAGTCGCCGGACGTGGTGCGCGCCGCCGAGCGGGCCCTGGCCCGCAAGCGCGCGCGCTGATGCCGCGGTTCCGGCGCCTCCTGTTCCTCGCCGCCGCGATCCTCCTGGGTCCGGCCGGCCGATCGGACGCCGCGCCGCCCCCTCCGGTTCCGGTTTCCTTCTCCTCCGCGCCCGCCGCGTTCGCCATCGTCGCCGTCGACTCCGTCCGCCGCGAATGGGGCATCGCCGCGGTCTCCCGCTGGATCGCCGTGGGCGCGCGCTCCCTCGACGGGCGGGCCGAGGTCGGGGCGTGGTGCGCGCTCGACCTTCCGGATCCGCGCGAGGCGGCCCGCGGGCTCGATCTCCTGGGACGCGGGGTCCCGGCGACGGCCGTCGTGGAGAGCGTGCTCACCGGGGATCCGCGCCGCGAGGAGCGGCAGTTCTCGCTCGTGGATCGAAGCGGAGCCGTGGCGGCGTTCACGGGGACGCGCTGTCCGCGCTGGTCGGGAGAGCGTGTCGGCAAGGGCTACGTGTGCCAGGGCATGGGCCTCCGGGACGTGACGCCCCTCGTCGCGATGGGGGGAGCCTTCCAGAGCGGAGGCGGGAGCCTGGCGGATCGGCTCCTCGCGGCCGTCGAGGCCGCCGAGGCGGTCTTTCCCGTGCGGGAGGAGGTCGAGTCCGCCGCGATTCTCGTGGTCCGCGAGGGAGGCGGCTTGAACGGCTGGTCGGACCGGCTCGTGGATCTACGGGTCGACCTGGATCAGGACGCGGTCCAGGAGCTGAAGAAGATCTACGCGGCCCACGCGGCGACCTTCCTGCCCGCCGCGTTCGCCCGGTTCGGGGACGATGCGAAGCGTCGCGGAGACACGATCTCGGCGGAGCGGGAATACGCCCGCGCCGAGAGCGGCTTCCGGGCGGCGATCGCCCTCCGGCCCAAGGACCCGGACGCGCGGAACGAGCTGGCCTGGTTCCTGGCCACGCACGATCGCGAGCTTCCCGACGCGGTCGGGGAGGCGAGGACCGCGGTCTCGCTCCGGCCGCGCGATCCCATCCTCTACGACACGCTGGCCGAAGCCGAGTATCGCTCCGGCTCCCTGAACCGGGCGATCGACGCCATGGAGCGAGCGGTCAAGTACTCGGGAGGGGAAGCGCGCTACGCGGACCGGTTGAGCCGCTGGATCCGCGAGCGCGCCGCGCTCGAAGGGAAGGCGGTGAAGCCCTAGCCGGTGAAGGAGCCGGGCTCGGGGCGAGCGCTCCCCACGAGGCCGTCGAGCGAGCGGAAGCCGAGCGGCTCGGTGGAGCGAAAGGGCTCCCCGTAGAGCACGCCGATCTGGCTGCCGAAATGCCGCGCGCGGGCCTCGATGCGGCCGAGGAACGATGGATCGTTGAGCGGCGTCGGACGCGACGCATCGCCGCGGCCCACCTGTGTCCGGTGCGCGAGGATCGCCCGCTTCTTCTCTTCCCAGGCCGGCGTGATGTCGACCACGAACGTTGGGTCGAAGGCGATCCGCGAGGCGAAGTGATAGCGCCCTTCGGCGCGATGCGGCGCTCCGCCGTCGGGATCGAATTGCCGGAGCCCCGCGAGATACCAGGCGCGATCCACGATGCGGGACGCCTCCACGTGATCGGGGTGCCGGTCCAGCGGCGCGTGCGTGAGGAGGATCGAGGGACGGAGGGCGCGCAGGATCCGGACGACGCTCCGGGTCTGGTCGGGATCCAGCGCGTGCACGGCGCCGTCCGGAAGGCCCGCGTTCTTCCGCGTGCCGATCCCCAGCGCCCGTGCGGCTTCCGCGGCCTCCGCGGCACGCTCTTCCGGCGTGCCGTTCGTGGACAGCTCGCCGCGGGTGAGATCCAGGATTCCCACCGTGTAACCCGCGCGCGCCGCCACCGCGAGCGTCCCGCCGCAGCTGATCTCCACGTCGTCCGGATGCGCGCCGATCGCGAGGATCTGGAGCGGGGCGTTCGGGGTCTCGGGCATCCGCGGACTATCGGTTGTAGGAAGGCTCGTGGTGGAAGCGGTGCTGGGTCCGGATCGTGCGGATCGTTCCCGTGTGGAGGCGCATCACCATCGAGTGGGTGTCGGCGCCGCCCGCGTGGAAACGGACGCCGGGGAGGAGATCGCCGTCCGTGACGCCGGTCGTGGCGAAGACGATGTGATCTCCACGCGCCAGGTCCCGCTCCGTGTACACCTTCGCGTGGTCCTCGATCCCCATCTTCCTCGCGCGGTCCCGCTCTTCGTCGCTCCGAAAGAGGAGCTTTCCCTGGATCGCGCCGCCCAGACAGCGGAGCGCGGCGGCCGCCAGGACCCCCTCGGGAGCACCGCCGATCCCGAGCAGGGCGTCGACGCCGGTCGAGTCGATCGCGGTGGCGATCGCCGCCGCGACGTCGCCGTCGGGAATGAGATGGATGCGCGCGCCGGTTCGGCGGATGCGCTGGATCAGGGCCTCGTGCCGTGGGCGGTCCAGCACGACCACGGTCAGGTCCTCCAGCTCATACCCCTTGGCCTCGGCGATCGCCTTGAGGTTCTCTTCCACCGAACGGTTCAGGTCGATGACGGACGCGGCCGTGGGGCCGACCGCGATCTTTTCCATGTACGTGTCGGGAGCGTGGAGGAGGCTGCCGCGCTCGGCGAGCGCGATCACGGACAGGGCGTTGGGACGCCCGTAGGCCACCGAGTTCGTGCACTCGAGTGGATCGAGCGCGATGTCCACCTCGGGGCCCTTGCCCGACCCGACGCTCTCGCCGATATAGAGCATCGGGGCCTCGTCGCGCTCTCCCTCGCCGATCACGACCATGCCCTGGATGTCGACGATGTCGAAGACGCGGCGCATGGCGGTCACCGCCGCCTGGTCGGCGGCGTTCTTGTCGCCGCGTCCCATCCACCGGGCGCAGGACAGGGCCGCCGCCTCGGTGACGCGCACCAGCTCCAGGCCGAGATTATGATCCATCGTGTCTCGTCAGCGGCTCGGGGCTTCGCCGAACGCGCTCGCGTCGATCTCTTCCCAGTCGTTCAGGGCATCGGACCAGCGGTAGAGGCGAATGCGGCTCGTGGTCTCCGTGTCCGAGTAGACGTACTCGACGTAGGAGCCGCCGCCGGCGCGGTTCGAGTAGTGGAGCTTCTTGTCCACGACGAGGGGGCGGGTCGTGCGGGCCAGCTTCATCCGTCCCATGGGGCTCCGCCAGATCACCGACTCGACGACGGCGTGGGTCTCCTCGTCCTCGATCTCGTCGAATTCGAGGCCGCCGAATTGACGATCGAGCTTCTTGAGGACCTCTTCCCAGCGCTGATCGTTCATGGGTCTCCCGCCGGTCGGTTGACTTGCGCCCGGAGCCTCGTATAGTAACACACCCTGTGCGCCGCACAACCGCTCCAAGGGCACGACCCTCCGGGGGTTCCTTCTCGGGCCGCTCCGCGCTCGTCGTCGGCGGATCGCGCGGCCTGGGGCGCGCCGTCGCGCTCGCTCTGGCCCGTGAGGGCGCGCGTGTCCTGGCCGTGGGGCGCGACGCCCGCGTGCTGGAGGAGCTCCGGGCCATCGCCCGCGCGCGGGGGGTAGCGCTCGACACGCTTCGCTCCGACGCCTCGAGCCGTCGCCAGGTCCACGCGGCGTTCCGGCGCGCCGCGCGCGCCATCGGCGGGCCCGACCTCCTGGTTCACGCGGTGGGGGATTACTGGGAGGGGCCGCTCTCCCGTCTCACCGGCGAGCGATGGGAAAGCCTCGTCCGGTCGAACGTGACGAGCGCCATCCACACGATCCAGGAAGCGCTTCCCGGCATGCGCCGCCGCCGCTACGGACGTATCGTGCTGTTCGGCGTCGCCGGCGGGGATTCGGCGCGATCGGCCCCGCGGGCCCACGCCTATCGAGCGGCCAAGGTCGCGCTCCTGACCCTGGCCCGGAGCGTGGCCCACGAGGAAGCGAGGAATGGGATCACCGTGAACATGATCCTGCCCGGGGTGATCCGGACGCCGGGCTTGCCGCGTGGGGCGGCGGCGCTCGCCGGGCGCATCCCCGCCCGCCGCCTGGGCACGCCTCAGGAGATCGCCCGCGCCGCGCTGTTCCTCCTCGCGGACGAGTCGGGCTACATCACCGGGTCCACGCTGACCGTTTCCGGCGGCTACCTGCTCTGACCGGTCCTCACGGTCCGTCACATCTCGTTGACACAAGATTTTCAACATGTTAGCCTGGCCGTAATCGTTCCCTTGTCGTAGGACCAACAGAGGCAACATTGCGCGCATCCACGCCGAAGGCCTGGGTGCTTCGGAGCCCGGCAGCTCCGGAGCGGGCCCAGGAGCTTGCCGTTCAGCTCGGCATCTCGCACACCTTCGCCACGCTCCTGGCCAACCGCGGCTTCTCCTCCTCCTCCGACGTTCAGGATTTCCTCGAGCCCAACCTGGACAGGCTCTTGGACGCCTTCACGATGCGGGACATGGACCTCGCCACGGCCCGGATCTGGAAGGCGATCGACGAGCGCGAGCCGATCCTGGTCTACGGCGACTACGACGTCGACGGGATCACCGCCACGAGCCTCCTGACCTCCGCGATCGGCCGCCTGGGCGGCCGCGTTTCGTACTTCATTCCCGACCGGATCCGGGACGGCTACGGATTCTCCGTCCGCGGCGTGGACGTGGCGAAGAAGCGCCGCACCCGCCTGGTCATCACCGCCGATTGCGGCATCACGGCGACCACGGAGGTCCGCCTGGCGAAGCAGCACGGGATCGACGTGATCGTCACCGACCACCACGAGCCCCTGGGCGTGCTCCCCGACGCGGATGCGGTGCTGAATCCCAAGCGGCGCGATTGCCCCTACGAGTTCAAGGAGCTGGCCGGGGTCGGGGTGGTGCTGAAGCTCGTCCAGGGTCTCGCGAAATACCGGCCGGGCTCCTTGCCCCAGGATTTCGTCTTCGACCATCTCGATTTCGTGGCGCTCGGGACGATCGCCGACGTCGTGCCGCTGCGCGGCGAGAATCGGATCTTCGCGAAGCTCGGCCTGGACCGGATCCAGAACTCGACCAAGCCGGGGATCGTGGCGTTGAAGGAAGTGGCGGGGCTCCGGGCGAAGCGCGTCGAGAGCGGACATGTCGCCTACATCCTCGCCCCGCGGATCAACGCGGCCGGGCGGCTCGGGAACGCGGAGAGCGGCGTTCGGCTCCTCCTCTCGACGGAGCCGAACGAAGCGCTGACCATCGCGGAAAGCCTCGAAGAAGACAACACCATGCGGAAGAAGATCGACGAGTCCACGCTCGAGGAGGCGCTCGATCAGCTCCAGGCGCTCGGACCGGAGCTCCCGCCCGCCATCGTCCTCTGGTCCGACCGGTGGCATCCGGGCGTGCTCGGGATCGTGGCGTCGCGGCTGATGGAGCGGTACCACCGGCCGACCATCCTCATCGCCGCCGACCACGACGAGGGCAAGGGCTCGGGGCGGAGCATCCCGGGCTTCGACGTCTGCCAGGCGCTTCAGGAGTGCCGCGACCACCTGATCGGCTTCGGGGGACACAGCTACGCGGCGGGACTCACCATCCGCGCCGACCGGCTGCAGGCGTTCCGCGAGCAGCTCTGCGGCGTGGTGGCGTCGCGGCTCACGCCCGACGATTACGTGCCCAAGCTCGCCATCGACGGACCGCTGCTCCTCGAGGAATGCAACGAGGCGCTCGTCCACTTCCTGGATCGCCTCTCGCCGTTCGGCATCGGCAACACGGAGCCGCTGTTCGTCGCGGAGAACATCCAGATCGCGGGCGCGCCGAGCGTGGTGAGCCGGAATCACCTCAAGCTGAACGTCCGCCAGAACGGCCGCGAGCTGGAGTGCATCGGGTTCGGCATGGGGCACCTGGCCGGACCGATCCAGACCGAGCCCGGGCGGGTCTGCATCGCCTTCGTTCCCACGATCAACGTCTGGCAGAATCGGTCGCGGCTCCAGCTCAAGCTCCGCGACGTCCAGATCCGCTAGCCATGCCTCCGGTCCCCGCCTTGACCCTGGGGCCGCTGCTCCAAACCCTCGAGCGATCCAAGGCGCGCGCCGACCGCGACCGGCTGATCCAGGCGTTCGAGTTCGCGGCCCAGGCGCACGGGTCCCAGCTCCGGCTCACCGGCGAGCCCTATGTGACGCACTGCGTCGCGGTAGCCGTCATTCTGGCCGACCTCCTGGGCCCCCGGGCCGACGAGACCATCCTCACCGCCGCGCTCCTCCACGATGTGGTCGAGGACACGGACGTGAGCTTGAGCGAGGTCGAGACGCGCTTCGGAAGCGAGGTCTCGCTCCTGGTGGACGGCGTGACGAAGATCGGAGGGCTCCACTTCGACCGGCCGGAGTGGGAGCAGGCGGAGAACTTCCGGAAGATGCTCCTCTCGATGGCGAAGGACCTCCGCGTCATCCTGATCAAGCTCGCGGACCGTCTCCACAACATGCGGACCCTGCACTCGCTCGATCCGACCCGGGCCACGCGGATCGCGCGCGAGACGCGGGAGATCTACGCCCCGCTCGCGCACCGCCTGGGGATCGCGCGGTTCAAGTGGGAGCTGGAGGATCTCTGCCTCAAGTACCTCGATCCGGACGCCTTCGACGATCTCCGCCGCCGCGTGCAGCTCAAGCGAGAGGAGCGGGAGGGGATGATCCAGGAGGTGATGCGCCCCCTGATCGAGCGCCTCGTGGAGCTCGAGATCAAGGCCGAGGTGATCGGGCGCCCCAAGCACCTGGATTCGATCTATCGCAAGATGGAGGCGCAGAACCGCAAGTTCGAGGAGATCTTCGATCTCCTGGGCGTCCGTGTCGTCACGGGGGACAAGGTGGACTGCTACCGCGTGCTGGGGGTGATCCACGACCTCTACACGCCGGTGCACGATCGCTTCAAGGACTACATCGCCACACCGAAGAGCAACATGTACCAGTCGCTCCACACCACGGTCGTCGTCCCCGGCGGGACGATGGTGGAATTCCAGATCCGCACGATGGAGATGCACCAGACGGCCGAGCTGGGGGTAGCCGCGCACTACCGGTACAAGGAAGGCGGAGGGGGGCCCGATCCCGAGCTCCAGGCCAAGCTCCAGCCTGTCTTGCGCAACGTGGAGTGGCAGTCGACGACGAGCGATCCCGACGAGTTCATGGATTTCTTCAAGACCTCGCTCTACCAGGACGAGGTCTTCGTGTTCACGCCGCGCGGCGATCTGCGCCGCCTTCCGAGCGGCGCGACGCCGATCGATTTCGCGTACCTCGTCCACACCGAGGTGGGTCATCGCTGCGTGGGCGCGAAGGTGAACGGCCGGATCGTGCCGCTGCGCTACGAGCTCCGGAGCGGCGACACGGTGCAGATCGTGACCTCCCCCCTGGGGAAGCCGAACCGCGACTGGCTCAAGCTCGTCAAGAGCCCGAACGCGCGGAGCAAGATCCGCCACTGGCTCAAGGCCTCCGAGCAGGCCGACTCGGTCTCCCTGGGAAAGGAGATGCTCGAGCGCGAGATGCGCCGGCGCCGTCTCTCCGCGCCTCCGGGGATGCCGCTCGATCAGCTGGCGCAGGCGCTCGGATACGGCGACGTGGATCAGCTCATGGGCGCTCTGGGCCGAGGCAGCCTCTCGATCTCCCAGGTGCTCCAGCGGTGGTTCCCGCAGGGCGTCGGCCCCGTGCAGCGGATCAAGGAAGCGTCCCTGGACACGCTGCGCGCGATCACGCGGCGTCCCGGCCGCGGCGTCCGGATCCAGGGCGTGGACAATCTCATGATCAACTATGCCAAGTGCTGCCAGCCGGTGCCCGGAGATCCGGTCGTCGGCATCGTGACGCGCGGCCGGGGGGTGACCGTGCACCGCACCGACTGCCCGAATACCTTCGACGACCGCGTGGCGCCGGAGCGCCGGCTCCTCGTGGACTGGGACGCGGCGCCCGAGGATTCCTTCGTCGTGAAGCTCTCGGTCTACGGCGTGGACCGGAAGAGCCTCCTCGCGGACATCGCGAAGGCGATCGCGACGACCAACACGAACATCCGCACGGCGGGCATCAAGGCGCGCGACCGCAACGCGCAGGGCGCGTTCGTGGTCGAGGTCCGCGACCTGAGCCATCTCCGGATCGTCATGCGTGCGATGGAGCGCGTGGAAGGGGTGCAAGCGGTCGAGCGGGAGGAGATCTTCGGGAAGCCGCCCCACACAGGAGAAGCGGACCAGGCCTCGTGAGGGCGCTCCTCCAGCGGGTGAGCCGCGCGGCGGTGCGCGTGGAGGGAGAGGAGGTCGCCCGCATCGGGACCGGTCTTCTCGTGCTCCTCGGCGTGGCGGCCGCGGATCCGCCTGGCGCGGCGGAGCGGCTGGCGCAACGATGCGCCGAGTTTCGCATCTTCGAGGACGAGCGAGGTAGAATGAATCGCTCGGTGCTCGAGATCGGGGGCGAAGCGCTGGTCGTGCCCCAGTTCACCCTGATGGCCGACACGCGGAGCGGCCGGCGCCCGAGCTTCGATCCCGCGGCCCCTCCGGATCGCGCGGAAGGGGCGTTCCAGGCCTTCTGCGAGGCGCTGACCGGTCTCGGGGTTCCCACCGGGAGGGGCCGCTTCGGCGCGTCCATGGAAGTCGAGCTTCTCAACATGGGTCCGGCGACCTTCCTCCTCGAGTCCCCGGGACCCTGAGCCGAACGCATGCGAACGAACCTGCTCAATCCATTTGGACCGCGCATCGTCCTCGCCTCCCGCTCGGAGCGCCGGCGCGAGCTCCTCACGCTCGTGGGAGCCCACTTCGACTGCTTCCCGGTGGAGGTGGACGAGTCGCCGCTTCCGGACGAGCGCGCGGAGCCGCACGTGCTCCGGCTCGCGGAAGCCAAAGCCCGCGCCGCCCTGGAGCGGGGGGGAGCGCGCCCGCTCGAGGATCACGCGGTGTATCTGGGCGCGGACACCGTCGTCACGATCGATCGCGAGATCCTGGGCAAACCGGTGCAGGCGGAGAACGCGGTCCGGATGCTCCGTCGGCTCTCGGGTCGCGTGCACGAGGTCTGGACCGGGCTCTCGCTCGTTCATCCCCAGGACGGGCGCGCGGTCACGCAGGCGGTGCGGAGCATCGTGAAGTTCGCGCCGCTCGACGCGCCGGAGATCGAGCGCTACGTGGCGACGGGGGAGCCCCTGGACAAGGCCGGGGGCTACGCCGTCCAGGGGCACGGCGCGCTCTACGTCGAAGCGATCGAGGGCTCGTATTCCAACGTCGTGGGGCTACCCCTCTCGCATCTGAAGCAGGCCCTGAAGCTTCTAAGCGGTTGCCAGCCCGAGGGTTCGAGACATCCTCGTTGACAAGATCGGCGTAGGCGACGTAATCTACAGGGCTTACACCATCCGTACACACAAGGAGGTTCGGTTCATGGGCACGTACTCGGTACGCGCCTCGGAGATCACGCAGGACTGGTACGTCGTCGATGCCGAGGGGCAGATCCTGGGCCGTCTCGCGAGCGAGATCGCGGGTGTGCTCAAGGGCAAGAGAAAGCCCACGTACTCCACGCACCTGGACGTCGGGGACCACGTGGTCGTGGTCAACGCGGAGAAGGTGCGGGTGACGGGGCGCAAGCGTGACGAGAAGATCTACTTCCGGCATTCGCTCTATCCGGGCGGCCACAAGCTGACCCGGTTCCGCGACGTGCAGGCCGAGAAGCCCGAGGAGATCATCCGTCTCGCGGTGAAGGGAATGCTCCCCAAGAACAAGCTGGGGCGCGCGATGATCAAAAAGCTCAAGGTCTACGCCGGGCCGGAGCATCCGCACGCCGCACAGGCTCCGCGGCCGCTCCAGACCCCCGGCGCCACGTCGTAAGGGAGGTTCGTGGAACACATGGCTGATTTCATGGGAACGGGCCGCCGCAAGACCTCGATCGCCCGGGTTCGCCTGAAGCAGGGCACGGGCAAGCGCACGGTCAACGGACGCGACCTCGACACGTATTTCTCGCGGCTGGCGCTGAGCCGGATCGCGATCCAGCCGCTGGTCTCGAGCAACAACGCGGACAAGTACGACCTCGTCGCGAACGTCCGCGGGGGGGGCCTGACCGGGCAGGCGGGCGCGATCTCGCTGGGGGCGGCGCGCGCGCTGCTTCGGGTGGATCCGACGCTGCGCGGGGCATTCGGCAAGGAAGGGCTCCTGACGCGCGACGCGCGCATGAAGGAGCGGAAGAAGTACGGGCAGGCCGCGGCTCGCAAGAGGTTCCAGTTCTCGAAGCGGTAGTCGAAACGCGGGCTCCGGGCGATGCTGGGGAGCCCGCCATCACACACGCTCCGGATGACGGCAAGACGGTCTCCCTCGCGGGAGTTCTTGCGGAGAGAAGGAGCGGAGGCGGAAGACCGGAGGATCCATTGGCTGAAATCGGAATGAAGGAGCTTCTCGAAGCGGGGGTCCACTTCGGGCACCAGACCCGACGATGGAACCCCAAGATGAAGAAATTCATCTTCATCGAGCGGAACGGCATCTACATCATTGATCTTCAGAAGACCCTCAAGGCCCTCGCCGACGCCCGAACCATGCTGGAAGGCGTGGCGCGGCGGTCCGGGGCCGTGCTCTTCGTCGGAACGAAGAAGCAGGCGAAGGACGCGATCCAGGACGAGGCCGAGCGCTGCGGCATGCCCTACGTCAACGAGCGCTGGCTGGGGGGCATGCTGACCAACTTCAAGACCATCAAGTCGAACATCCGCCGCTTCAAGGACATCGAGAAGATGGCCCAGGACGGCACCCTCGAGAAGCTCTCCAAGAAAGAGCAATCCCAGATCGAGAAGGAACGCACGCGACTCGCGAAGATCTTCACCGGCATCAAAGAGATGTCCCAGCTCCCGGCCGCCATTTTCGTGATCGACACCAAGAAGGAGCGGATCGCGGTCGCCGAGACCAATCGTCTCGGCATTCCCGTGATCGGCGTCGTCGACACGAACTGCGACCCGGACGTCGTGGACTATCCCTTGCCCGGGAACGACGACGCGATCCGCTCGATCCGCCTCTTCGCCCGCTTCGTGAGCGACACGCTCCTGAGCGCCCGCCAGGAGGCCCAAGAGGGAGCCGACGTGGCACCGCCTCCGGAACCGCCGCGCCCCGAAGGGGACGTGCCTTCGCTTCCGGATGCCGTCGCGAGCGCGTAAGCCTCTCGCTTCACCGAAACCCGAATGAGATCAGGAAGGAGCACCCGATGACGATCACCGCCTCGCTCGTGAAGGATCTTCGCGAGCGGACGGGCGTGGGCATGATGGAGTGCAAGAAGGCCCTCGCCGAAACCCAGGGAGACATCGAGAAGGCGATCGAGGTGCTGCGCAAGCAGGGCCTCTCGAGGGCCTCGGAGAAATCCGGCCGGGCCGCCAAGCAGGGCCTCGTCTACAGCTACATCCATCCCGGCGATCAGCTCGGGGTGCTGCTGGAGCTGGACTGCGAGACCGACTTCGTGGCGCGCACGGAAGATTTCCGCGAGCTGGCGAAGAGCCTGGCCATGCAGGTGGCCGCCACCCAGGCGCAGGCCGTGGACCGCGCGAGCGTGGACCCGGAGCTCATCGCGAAGGAGCGGGAGATCCTCCTCACGCAGGCCCGGAGCACCGGGAAGCCCGAGGCGATCCTGGCCAAGATCGTGGACGGCAAGATCGAGAAGTACTACGAGGAGATCTGCCTCCTGGAGCAGCCGACCATCCGGGATCCCGATCGCAAGGTGAAGGATCTCCTGGACCAGGCGATCGCCAAGCTGGGCGAGAACATCGTGGTCCGGCGCTTCGCCAAGTTCCGCATCGGAGACAATTGACGCCGTGACTCCTCCGCGTCGCGTGCTCCTCAAACTGAGCGGGGAGGTTCTGGCCGGCGACCAGGGCCACGGGATCGACGCGAACGCCCTGGGCAGGCTGGCGGGTGAGATCCAGGAGGGCGTGGGCGGCGGCACCGAGCTCGGCATCGTGATCGGCGGGGGCAACGTCATCCGCGGCACGGCCGCGATCGGCGACGGCGTGGACCGGGCGGCCGCGGACTCCATGGGCATGCTCGCGACCGTGATCAACGCCATCGCATTGCAAGATTCCCTGGAGCGGCGGGGGCTCACGACCCGGGTCCTGAGCGCGATCGAGATGCGCACACTGGCCGAGCCCTACATCCGCAGGCGGGCCGTGCGCCATCTGGAAAAGGGGCGGGTGGTGATCCTGGCCGCCGGAACGGGCCATCCCTATTTCACGACCGACACGGCCGCCGTGCTTCGCGCGGTCGAGATCGGCGCGGACGTCCTCCTCAAGGCCACCAAGGTCGACGGCGTGTTCTCGGAAGACCCGATGCGCAATCCCGCGGCGGTGCGGTACGATTCGCTGAGCTATCCGGAAGCCATCGATCGCCGCCTGCAAGTGATGGACATGACCGCCTTCACGATGGGTATGGACAACCGGCTTCCGATCGTCGTGTTCAACGTCACCGTCCCCGGGAATCTCGCCCGCGCGCTGCGTGGGGAGGCGGTGGGAACCCGCGTCCTCGTGGAGGTCTAGGATGGACCCGAGGGTCAAGAACTCCGAAGAGCGTATGAAGAAGGCGGTGGAGACGATCCGGCACGAAGTGGCGACGATCCGGACCAACAGGGCGACCACCTCGCTCCTGGACGGGATCAAGGTGGAGTACTACGGGAGTCCGGTGCCATTGCAACAGGTAGCCAGCGTGAGCGTGCCGGAGCCCCGCCTCATCACCATCCAGCCCTGGGAGCGATCCGTGCTGCCCGAGATCGTGAAGGCGATCCAGCGTTCGGATCTCGGCTTGAACCCGACGGACGACGGGGCGGTGGTGCGTCTGGTGCTTCCGACCCTGACCGAGGAGCGCCGCAAGGACCTCGTGAAGCATCTGGGCAAGATCATCGAGGACGGCCGCGTGCGGGTCCGCACCGTCCGCCACGAGACGAACAACGAACTGAAAAAGCTGGAAAGGGAGCACAAAATCTCCGAAGATGACTCCAAGAAGGCCCAGGCCGAGATCCAGAAGCTGACCGACCGCTACATCGCGTCGCTGGATGAACTCTTTGGGAAGAAACAGGCCGAAGTCATGGAGGTTTGACCCCCTGGATCCTCGCCCCGCCGGGCTCGATCGGCTGACGGTCGCCGCGGGAGGCAGTTCGATCGAGAACGGGCTCAAGGACCGGACGTCCGCGGGCCCTTTTTCTTTGCCGTCCGCCAGAGCCCGATGAGCACCCTGAAAGCCGCGCCGATGACCCTACCGACGAAAGCCGCGCCGACGCTGGAGCAGGTGTTGAAGCGTCCGACGCCCGCGCACATCGCGATCATCATGGATGGCAACGGGCGCTGGGCGGAGCGCCGGGGTCTGCCACGCCTCATGGGGCATCGCGCGGGACGTCGGGCGGTCCGGGAAGTGGTGGAAGGGGCGGTGGAGCTCCAGATCCGGGTGCTCACGCTCTATACCTTCTCGCTCGAGAACTGGGACCGGGGCGCCCGCGAGGTGAGCGGGCTCATGCGCATCCTCGAGCAGGTGCTGCGCGAGGAGCGCGAGGAGCTGAAGAAGAACAACGTCCGGCTGCGCACCATCGGACGCGTGGACCTCCTGCCGGCGAAGAGCCGCCAGATCCTCGAGGACACCCGCGCCTACCTCGAGGGGAACGATGGGCTGATCCTGGTCCTCGCGCTCTCCTACGGCGGGCGCGCCGAGATCGTGGATGCCGTGCGTCGCATCCTCACGCAGGCCCGGGGCAACGGCGTCTCGCCCGATCGGGTGGACGAGGAGTTCTTCGCGCGGATGCTCGACACCGACGGGCTGCCCGACCCCGATCTCCTCATCCGCACCAGCGGGGAGCTCCGCGTCTCCAACTTCCTCCTCTGGCAGCTCGCGTACGCGGAGTTCTGGGTGACCGACGTCCTGTGGCCCGACTTCCGGCGCAAGCACCTGTATCAGGCCGTCTATGACTTCCAACGCAGAAGTCGGCGCTTTGGCCGAACGCGCTGAGTCGCGGAGCTCGGAAGAAGCGCTGCAGAAAGCGCCCGCACGGGATCCTTCGTTCGCGCTGAGGGTCTTCAGCGCCGTCGTCTTCCTGCCGCTCCTGGTCCTGATGGCGCGCGTCGGGGGCCTGCTCTTCCTCGGCTTCACGCTGCTCTTCATCGCGCTCGCCCTTCGCGAGTTCTACCTCATGATGACCTCCAAGGGCCTGGCGCCTCACTGGAAGTCGGGGTTCCTGGCGGCGCTTCTCTTCCCGGTCGGGTTCTACGCGCGGCTCCGGGCGCAGCGCACCGAAGAGTGGCATCTGGCGGGGCTCCTCACCGTGCTCCTCATCGCGATGCTCCTCGCGGAGCTTCGCCGCGGCGCCAGCAAGCAGACGCTCGTGAATACCTCTTCCACGCTCCTCGGCGCGCTCTACATCGGATGGCTGGGTGCGCACGTCGCCGCCCTGCGCGAGCTCCCGTGGATCCTGGGCGTCGACTACCGCGAAGGCATGTCCTTCGCGCTCCTCCCCTTTTTCCTCGCCTGGACGTGCGACACGGCGGCGTATCTCGTGGGACGCGCCTGGGGCAGGCATCCCCTGGCGCGCGCGGTGAGCCCGCAGAAATCCGTGGAGGGTGCCGTCGGAGGGCTCGTGGCCGCGATCGCCGCCGCGGCCGTGGCCCGCGGATGGTTCGCGCCGTACCTCACCTGGGGCGGCGCGCTCCTGCTCGGCCTCCTGGTGGGCGTCTTCGCGCAGCTCGGAGACCTCGTGGAGTCGCTCTTGAAGCGCGACGCCGAGACCAAGGAATCCTCGAGCCTGATCCCGGGCCACGGGGGGGTGCTCGACCGGTTCGACAGCCTCCTCTTCGCCGCGCCGCTCGTGTACTACTTCCTCCTGTGGGAGGTGTTCGGACGATGAAGAGGATCGCGCTCCTCGGGGCCACGGGCTCGATCGGATCGGCGGCTCTCACGCTGGCCCGCGCCCACCCCGACCGGATCCGGCTCGTCTCGCTCGCCGCGCGGAGCAACGACGCGGCCCTGATCCGCGCCGCGGAGGAATTCCACGTGCGCCGCATCGCGCTGGTGGATCCGGAGGCGGCCCGCCGGGCGCGCGCGTCCTCCTGGCGGGGCGAAGTCCTCGAGGGGGAGAAGGCGCTCGTCACGCTCGCGGAGGAAGACGGCGTCGACGTCGTGGTGAACGCGGTGGTCGGCGGGATCGGGCTCCACCCGACCGTCGCCGCCCTCACGCGCGGGAAGCGGGTCGCGCTCGCGAACAAGGAATCGGTGGTCCTGGCGGGGGAGCTCCTGACCGCGATCGCCAGGCGCTCGGGCGGCGTCCTGATGCCCGTGGACTCGGAGCACAGCGGCGTGTTCCAGTGCCTCCAGGGCCGCCCGGTCGCGGACGTGCGCCGCGTCACGCTCACGGCCTCGGGCGGGCCCTTCCTGCGACGGGACCCGAAGACGATCCTGGACGCGACGCCCGAGGAGGTGCTCCGGCATCCCACCTGGTCCATGGGGGAGCGCATCACCGTCGACTGCGCCACGCTGATCAACAAGGGATTCGAGGTCATCGAGGCCCGCTGGCTCTTCGGCCTGACACCGGAACAGGTCGACGTCGTCATCCATCCGCAGTCCATCGTCCACGCCTTCGTGGAGTTCGTGGACGGCTCGGTCGTGGCGCAGCTCTCGATGCCCGACATGCGGCTTCCCTTGCTCTACGCGCTCAGCGATCCGGAGCGCTGGGAGTCCGATCTTCCCCGGCTCCCGATCCCGGATCTCACCGCGCTCTCCTTCGAGCGCCCCGACCCGGCGCGCTGTCTTGGCTTGACGCTCGCGCGACGCGCTCTCGAGGCCGGCGGAACGGCCCCGGCGGTCCTGAACGCGGCCGATGAAGAGGCCGTGCGGCTCTTCCTGGGGCGAAAGATCCGCTTCGGGGATCTCATGCCACTCGTCGAGGAGGTGCTGTCCGCGCACCGGCCGGGGACCGGGCCGCTGACCCTCGACGGGATCGTCGAGTCCGACGCCTGGGCCCGGGGACGTCTTCACGAGGCCGCGGCCCCGATGACGCGAGGATGAGCACCCAGGTACCGACCCCCGAGGAGCTTCTCCGGATCGTGGATCGATTCCGCCGCCGCAGGGTGGCGGTGATCGGGGACCTCGTCCTCGACGAATACTGGGTCGGTCGATCTTCGCGAATCTCCCGCGAGGCGCCGGTGCTGATCCTCGAGCACGAGGGAGATCGGCACGTGCCGGGCGGCGCGGCGAACGCCGCGATGAACGTGCGCGCGCTCGGAGGCGCTCCCCTCGTGGTGGGAAGGCTCGGAGGCGATCCCGCCGGCCGGGCGCTCCACCGCGCCCTCCGATCGAACGGGCTCTCCGGCGCGTGGCTCTTCCGCGATCCTCGTGGGGGCACGATCGTGAAGACCCGGATCCTCGCGGGATCGAGCCATGCCGCCCGCCAGCAGATCGTCCG
>Ga0075424_100000139_pt1 | contig 47307 bp, 44 predicted proteins | sample SoiMethybrSBSTD3_FD_75301 | JGI IMG/M metagenome (GOLD analysis project Ga0075424, IMG submission 75301) | Bulk soil microbial communities from a Populus tree surrounding site in Tennessee, USA - Soil MetaG P. TD hybrid SBSTD3 | ecosystem: Environmental > Terrestrial > Soil > Tree plantation...
TAATAGAACCCACTGTATCTCATCGTGTTATAATTAGGTTAAGACACACTAGACTGAAATTATCAGAAAATATCACAAATACGGATCCCGCCTATGATAAAATCAATGGAATAGGGATAGCCAAAGCAACAAGCGATGAAATGGTCATGCAAAAATCAATCGCCCAGGACGAAACACAGAACTCAAAATTGGCTGCTACACTAGTAAATGAATTCACTGATCAGGCTATACGATTGTTAAAACATCACCCTATTAATGAAGAACGTATTAAAACAGGTAAGAGCCCAATGAATGCAATTCTGCTGCGTGATCCTGGTAGTAGATTCCCAAAAATCGATCCGATCGGTAAAAAATACAGCGTCAAAGTGGCCTCTCTGGTTGATATGCCTGTCGAAATAGGAATATCAAAAGTCTTAGATATGAAGGCATTTGAAGCTGGAGGAATTAATGATTACGAACAGAAAGCCGCTCTCTCAGCTAGGATTATCGAGGACTTTGATATACTGTATGTTCATATTAAGGGCCCAGACGAATTTGGACACGATGGTGATGCAAAAGGCAAAACAAAAAACGTCGAGGAGATCGACAGCCGTTTCTTTGGCAATCTTCTAAATTCCTTAAAGGTCGATGATACTACTATTGTGATATCAGGGGATCACTCGACCCCATGTATAAATAAAGCTCATTCGGATGATCCTGTTCCTCTATTAATATCGGGCGAGAGGGCGATGAAGGATAACAGTGCCAGATTTACTGAAAGCTACGCATCAAGAGGCAAACTGGGCTTGCTTATGGGTGCAAGTGTACTCGATACTGCAATAAACATGGTACGCAAGTAGGGGTGTTACGTTAACTTCGTATCACGCATTCATATTCCATGTTTGACTAAAACACGGACTTGCCCAACCTATTAGGGCTTATGGTCCTGCTAAATGTCAGTTGGCATTTGAGTCGCTTTCGAACAGATTGATACTAAAAATGAAATTTCATGACATGTTCATATTGCTTGTAGTGCATACGATCGTTTGTGATATTTCATGATAGGAAAATGCGATCGATGTGGAATGAACAACGTAGAAGTAATGTCAATAGCGAGGCCCCGTTCCAACGACAGAGAAAATTTATGCAACCAATGTAGACCTGCTGACGGTACTTATGCATACTAGGCTATTGCTCGTACTCTGTAGGTTGCCGATTACCACAGCAGCAGCCAGTACACTTCAGTGAATGTTAGCTATCTGAATGATAGGACCGATAATCTATCGAAATGAAGACCATTGTTTCAACAAAATACATAGCCTTGTTCTACATCTGTTCATTCGTTTGCTGCTGTAGGGACAAGAATGACCTCTTTGAGGACATATTTAAATAGACGGTCACTTTGACTTTACTGTCTATATGTCTATTCATACCATGCTGGTTATGAAGTTAATAGTGAGAGGATGCTACCTCCTATGAGGACTAAATTTGGTTTCACGCAGGGGCTGAACGTAGCTAGGTTAGGTCTCGATGAGACCGAGGTTATTACAGCATGCCAAATTGCTGACAGAATGGACTATGATTCGATTTGGGCCATGGATCATTCTAACGTCCCGCAATGGAAGAATGCTATAGTTAATGACGCATGGATCATGCTTTCTGCGATCGGCGCGCTCACTAGGAACGTCGAAGTGGGCACATGCGTTACTGATGCAATAAGGCGACACCCATCTGCAATAGCGCTTTCCACTATTACTCTAGATAGGATAACTAATGGCAGGGCTATCTTAGGCATTGGAGCAGGGGAGGCACAGAATGTAGTGGATTTTGGAATCGAGTTTAGCAAACCGGTATCAAAGTTTAAAGAACAATTAGAAGTAATTTCTAAACTTTTTGAATCTGATGCCGACAACCATGTAAACTATAAAGGCGAATATTATAGGTTAGATAACGCGAGCCTACAAGCGAAGAGTATTCGTACGCCTAGGCCTCCTATATATATAGCAGCAGGAGCACCGAAAACTCTAGAATTGTGCGCAAAATACGGTGACGGTTGGATTCCTATAGGCTATACCCCTGAATTATTTAGACATCATGCAAACTCAATAAAACAATCTGCGAGGAATATCGGAAGGGATCTCTCCGGTTTTCAGTTTGCTAACGATGTAGACATATACTTCACAGACGACGGAGAAGAGGCATGGAATAAGATGAAAAATGCAGTAAAGGTAAGCCTCTATAAACCAGAGTTGTTGAAGGTACATAATATAACCCAGGACTCTGAATTTGATTTCAGGAGGTATTTTACAGAATATGCAATGAACAAACCTGAGCTTATGGATCAGATGAAGAGAGCTGCTCTAAGAATACCCGATAGCGTAGCTAGAACAGCGATAGGTGTTGGTAAACCAGATGATGTAATTGAAATGTTGGAGAGGTTTATTAGAGCTGGCACTAACCATTTCATCATACGATTCTGGGGCGAAGGCTATTTTAAAAATATCGAAATCTTTGGTAATAAGGTGATCCCTTATTTCAGAGATCAAGAAAAAAAATAATTTCAACTTTTATATATAAATATCTAGAGTATTTGAGAGTGTCTGTTTTTGCGGGATATTTTGATTCGTCGTTGTCAGGGCTTGCGCATCAAAACCCATTTTTCTAAGCGTTGAAGCAAATTCAGAAGCAAATCCATGGAATGTGTAGATCTTTTTTGCTTTACTTGCTCTTACCACATTAATGAGTTCCCGATAATCGCAATGATCACTCATGGGCATACAGTAGTCTAAATCCATCATGAACTTGTATCCTCTATTAATGGCCCAACCACTGAAACCTATTGTTACTGCTCCATATGCTCTCTTCAATTCTTTGACAAATGAACTTTTGGCGCTGGTTAGAGGCGCTATCATAACCCATGGCTTACTCTTTCTCAGCAATCCTCTTTTCTCGGCGAGAGAATATTTCATGGTACCCTTTAACGGAATGCCCAACCTCATGTAAAGGCTATTTATCTTGTGGATTGAGTCATATACAAACATAGGCTCCCAGTGCCCAAAGAGAGCGGTCAGAAGTTGAGCTTTACCTACCGGATAGCCCATCAATATAACAGGGACTCCGAGATCGTACATATCCGAGATAATACTATTAGTTTTATGGACAATTTCTTCTATTTGTGGGAACGAATATTCCGGCCGCCCAAAGGTAGATTCCATTATTAGAGTCTGCGCGGACGGGATGAGGGCAGGATCCATAAAAGCTCTCTTTCTGGTAGCGATGTCACCAGTATAGTACAATTCATTTTCTACCAACAATCCTTTAGAGCCTAAGATGTGTCCGCTGTCTACTAGCTCAAATCCCTCACACCGTTCAATTGTGTTCGTCATTTTGTATCCTCTGGCTTTAGCAATTAACGATGTGGGGCTAGATATTAATGTGGTAACGGCGGAGTTACGTTTAGCAGTCTTTTTGTACAAATGATCAGTATGTGCATGAGAAACGAATGCAAAATCACAATTCGTGAGAATCTTCGGGTCAAGTGAAATTCTTTTACCATTGCTATTTACGACTATACCGCATTCTGAAAACACAACATGGAGATTCACGTGGATTGCAACTGTATCCTTAATTTGACTTGTATTTGAATATTGACTATTTCATATAGCGTGATATAGAAACAAAAAGTCAGCCAGCGTTGCTGTTCGCAACAGCTTTTATTTTTTGTTATCAGTTAGTCAAAATTATTGAACCTTACGTTATTCAATTGTATTTTCAAATACCTGACAAGCGGAGCGTGCTACCAGGCTTTTATATACTCATAATAAATCTTAATTTACGAGAGGAGCTTTTGTGATAAACCTTGGCATACTAATTTCCGGCAGAGGAACTAATATGGCTGCAATCCTTTTAGCAATACAGAGACGTATAATTAAAAATGTGAGGCCTTCTATTGTCGTGTCTAATAAATTGGACGCCCCCGGACTAAGAATTGCTTCTGAAAAATTCAATGTTCCTGCCAAAGCGATATTAAGCAATGGCTCGAAGGGATGGCAATACGATCGACAAATAGCTTCAATTTTAAATGAGTATGGTGTGACAGGAAGGCATGGTCTGATCTGTCTAGCAGGGTTCATGCGTATTGCAAGTCCAGAGTTTGTGAGGGAATACAAAATGCGAATAATGAATATACATCCTTCGCTTCTTCCAACTTTTCCTGGGCTTCATGCACAAAAACAGGCGATTGAATATGGCGTAAAGGTGACAGGATGTACTGTTCACTTCGTAGATGAGGGCGTGGATACTGGTCCCATAATAGCTCAAAAAGCTGTTCCTGTATATGACTCAGATACAGAACATACCCTCTCATCGAGGATTTTAAAACAAGAACATAAGTTGTACACGAAAAGCGTAAAGCTATTTGCAGATGGTAAACTCTTGGTAAAGGGGCATAAGGTTTTCATTCGATCATGATAAGAATATAGTCAAACTTCGAAGTAAATTTTTGCTAGTCAAATTCTAGGGTAGCCTGAGAATCAAGGTAATTGAAGACGCCAGTTCAAGAACGCGACCGCCGAAAGGTCAATGTCCAGTGTACGCTGGGTTTATCAATATGGATAGATAGTTGAGTCGCATAAATATGCATGTCCTTATTAAATAGAATATGAGAGAAAAATCTTAGGTTAAGGCCGCTAAATTTTTATTCTTATGGAGAGAAGAAAAGCAGATGGCTAATGACGCATATAGAAATTGTAAAAGATTTAGCGGGTGTTTGTGAAGGGTTTCTGAAACATATTTCGATTCAAATGACCTATTAGGATTTGCTGTTACACACCTATAGACTAAATCGGGCCATGGAGGTAGTCGGGAATATCAAAAACATATACTCAAAAAAACAAAGTGCGTATAGAAATACTCAAGAAACGCAACGCGTTGTCGATGTGTGAAATTTTCAAGAGAAGCGTGGTCATCCAGAAGCGTGTTATAAATTCCTCGCAATACAAATCTGCTAGCACGATAGGAGTCTATTTTCCTATCGGATCTGAAGTTAGGACCGAACACATTATTAGGACATCGCTGAATAATCAAAAGCTCGTTTTTCTTCCGAAAACAGGATCTGATAAAATCACTTTTTTCCGGATTTTCCAAGCGGATTTTACTGAAAACAACTTGGTACAAGGCAGGTTCGGAATTTTAGAACCGCCAGGCTCCTCATATGATGTCCACGAAGACATCGATTTGCTAATTGTACCGGGCGTCGGTTTTGATACATATGGCTATAGGATTGGCTATGGAAAAGGATATTATGATAGGTTCATCAAGGAAAACAGTTTTCATTACTCGATAGGGCTAGGATTTCAGTTTCAAGTATTAGATAGTAGGCTCCCTCATTCTGACCTTGATCAAAGGCTCGATGCTATTGCTACAGAAAGAAACATGCTTGTTTGTCAACGTTAGAATACCTGTTTGCTATGTCTTTCCTATAATGATAATCGTTTCTTCCCCAACTGATTCTTCGGACTGCCGAGTACGCATTATCTATAGCATTTCTAACTGTATAACCCAGAGCAGTAACCCCCAGGACCCTACCACCACCAGTTACTATTAGGTTGTTCGTGTCTATCTGAGTGCCTGAATGAAAAATCTTAACGTCATTGCCAAAATTATAATTAAGACCATTAATCGGATGGCCTTGCTCATATGTTTCTGGATAGCCTTTGGAAGCCATAACAACACAAACGGCGAACTTGTTCTTCCACTCAATTGGGGATACCGAATCTAATTTTTCATGGCTAGCGGAGTCTATATATTCAAAAAGATCAGATTCCATTCTCATCAAAATAGATTGACACTCTGGATCGCCCATTCTAACGTTAAATTCCAAAGCATAGGGTTTCTTTGTATTTTGCTCGACCATTATTCCTGCGTATAAAAAGCCTTTGAAGGGATTTGCCTTTTTTCTCATGCCTTCAATTACTGGAAGCATTATGCGAGACATGATGCTATCATAAAGTTCTTGATCCATAAGCGGCGTAGGTGAGTAGCTACCCATCCCTCCGGTATTCGGACCTTTGTCACCATCGAATATACGCTTATGATCTTGACTGGAAGATAGAGGAATAATGGTTTTACCATCGCAAATTACTATAAATGAGCATTCTTCCCCTGATATTTTCTCTTCTATCAAAATCCGGTCGCCGGCAACGCCGTATTGTTTTTTCAGCAAAATGCCGTCTATTGCATCAATGGCTTGGGCATGATCATTGCATACTACCACGCCTTTTCCAGAGGCTAGGCCATCAGCTTTTACTACGAGATCACATTTTTCTCTTGCAACATAATCCTTAGCTTTTTCTGCATCAGAGAACGTTTTAAATCGAGGAGTAGGAATAGCATTTTCATACATAAATTTTTTTGCAAATATTTTACTCGATTCAAGAAGCGAAGCCTGTTTTGTTGGTCCGAAAATCCCGAGCTCGTCTTCTAAAAATGAGTCAACTATGCCGTTGGCCAATGGACACTCAGGACCGACTATTGTAAAACAGTCGTTTTGTTGAGCAAATGCTTTTAATCTATTAATCTCAAGAGCTTGGATTTTCACATTTTGGCAAGTTCCAGCATTGCCGGGCGCGAAATATATCCTTTTGATATCCTTGCTTTGTGATAATTTCCATCCTAATGCATGTTCCCTGCCACCGGAGCCCACTATCAAGAGGTTTATCAAATAATAGAATGGACTACGCTGAAGCATAAGAATATTATCTTTGGGTCATGGAAAAATAAATAATTAGATATCATTCTTCTAGTCTGCTTTTATGTGATATAATTGATGCAATGGTATGGAAACACAGCATGCGGAACGTCCGAAAAGAGGACTGGGTTCAGCAAACGAAGAAACAAGACTGCGAGTTGCAAGAAAAGGCGGTATTTCACCCCACCACGTGAGAGGACTTGCTGCTGCTAACCCAGAAACTCGATCCAGGGTGGCCAAAGCTGGTGGTGATGCAAGAGCTCAAGATAAAGATGGCCTTAGAGAAGCAGGCAGAAAAGGTGGCGAAACAGTAAAAGCAGAATACGGAGTGCAATTTTATCAGTCAATAGGCGAAAAGGGCGGCGAAACAGTAAAAGGAAAATATGGTATTGATTTTTATCGCGAGATCGGAGAAAAGGGAGGAGGCATAGTAAAAGAGCGATACGGTAGTAAATTCTACAGTGAGATTGGAAAACGTGGCGGCGAAACAGTAAAACAAGAACGTGGACCAGAATTTTATAGTCTTATCGGCAGAAAAGGAGGAGAAGCCAAGACAGATGAGACCACCGATTCAGACAGTGCATCGGCTTAGTAGGTTCGCTGTGTTGTCAAGTAACACTACCTTTAAAAACCCGTTGTATTCAGCGTCGTTGAAATCCGTGCGTACAAATTTATTGCGTTGCTTTGCCTGCTCGATGCTTTTAATATGATAACATATTCCATCATTAGACGTTGTTTTATAGTAGTAATGCTTGCAGGAACAGAACTGCAATTCCAGATCAGCCCAATGTTCGTCGTCCTTTCCCACGACGGTCCAAATTTCCCTACCACTAGGTGAGAAAACATGAAGCTTTACTGAACCTAGGTTTACAGCCTCTTCTATTCTAACAGCAAGGCCGTTATTCATATGTAGGTATTGGTGTTTGAGCATTTGTTTATTTAAACGTGATCCGTAAGGAAAAGGAGAATAACATATTGGCTCGACCACGCAAAGTGGTATCGGTGCTGACATTGCGTAGTAGTGAGATTTATTTCATTGTAAGTCTAATCCATTATGTGTCCAAAATTAGCACCTTGCACCCGTATCCTGCGCTGGTGGTAGATGGCAAATGGAATGCTAAGAAGCACAAGTGTATCGCTATATCTGATTTGCATATTGGATTTGAATCTGATCTCTACTCCAAAGGAATTAACCTGAATTTGGATCTTATCGTAGATGAAATGGCCAAAGATATAATCAATCTCACTAAGACACAGAAAGCAGATAGTATTATTATACTGGGAGACTTAAAAAACACTATCGGATCTATAAGCAAGGAAGAATGGGAAAAGGTTCCACGATTTCTTAAGTTAGTATCTGAATTCGCAGATGTATATATGATTCATGGTAATCATGATAGCAATATCAGGTTTTTAGCGCCAAATAATATTACTATGATTAGTACGTCTGGCTTAGTTCTGGATGACAACTTGTTTATCCATGGACACTCAATGCCATTTTCAAGTGGATCTGATATAAAGCGAATAATTATGGGGCATATTCATCCTGTGTTTATAAAAAGGGGAAGTACCATTAACGGACAGCGAGTTTGGATTTATCTCAAAGTCAGAACGGAAGCAATTTGGCCCAAGACTAATGGCATATTAGATATTATAATTGTTCCATCCTTTAACAAGCATCTCTTTGCAATGACCGAGCGCGGCTACAGAAAAACAATTTCTCCATTGATTAGTAGAGTATTCAAGTATAATGCTATCGAATGTGCGATGGTAGTAACACTTGATGGTTCAATAATTGGCGACACAGAAACGCTGCGTAGCATCATTTTTAAAAATTAACCTAACTCGAAGTTAACACACTCCTGTTTGGATGTGTTGTTGTTGTTGTTGTTGCAATGCATTATAGACTCAAATAGGGTCTCAAAGGACTCACGCTAGGAGTGTGGTTCTTGAGCCACGCAAGCGTCTTTATGAAGGAAGAGGCTGCTTCTATAGTTGTTAGGACGGGTACGCCTGTTTCTACTGCTTTCCTTCTTATGAGATATTCGTCATACAGCATGCCTACATATTTCTCAATCGTGGACGTAGATGGTATATTAATAATGAAGTCGATTTTATGTTCGAGCAACAAATCTGATATATTCGGTTTACGGTTCGGTTCGCTAATTTTGTAAACTTGTTCTATCTTGTTAGAAGTATTCTTCTCAATAAATTCTGCAGTATGCTCGGTAGCGATTATATTGTATCCAAAAGATGAGATTTGTGAAATTATTGGGAGTAATCTTTCCTTGTTCCCTTGACCGCCAATTGTAACTAATGCCGTGCCGGCCAAAGGAAGTGAGTACCCAGCAGCAATATAGGCTTTAGAAAGAGCGTCATAAAAACTGCTTCCAAAACATGCTACTTCTCCTGTTGATTGCATTTCTACACTAAGTAATATATCTGCGCCCTCAAGTTGCATGAATGAAAACTGCGGGACCTTGATTCCGAATGCTGTTGTGCCTTTCAGCCAGAAATCCCTTGAACCTTGTGGTAACACTTTATCCAACATTGCCCTCGCAGATAGGTTTATCAAATTTATTCCTATAAACTTTGAAACAAAAGGCATAGATCTTGATGCCCTAATGTTGGCTTCTATAATCGATACTTCCTCATCCTTAACCAAGTACTGTATATTGAAGGGTCCCTTAATTTTCAGCGCCTTACCAATTGTGATCGAATATTCTAGAATAGTTTCAATAGTTTTTCTATTTAATCTCCATGGTGGAATGCACATAATCGCATCGCCAGAGTGGATGCCAGCATTATCAATATGTTCAATGATAGAACCAATTATCACTTCTTTTTCTGATGCTACGCCGTCCACTTCAACTTCTGCTGCATCCTGTAGAAACTTACTTATCACAACAGGATGTTCGGGATTAATACTAGTTGCATCAGTCAGGTATTGTTCCATCTGATGCTCTCCCCAAACGACCTTCATTGCTGCCCCACTAAGCACATAGGATGGCCGAACTAGTACAGGATATCGTACAAGCGCGGCGAATTGTTTTGCTTCTGACAAGGTGGTGAATATCCTCCATGGCGGCTGTTTTATTCCCAATATATCCATCAATCGTCCAAATTTAGCTCTGTCTTCAGCAGAGTCTATTGCATCGCTGCTCGTGCCGATGATTTTAACGCCAGCCTTAGCAAGTTTTGGAGTCAGGTTGTTGGCGGTTTGTCCTCCCACACATGTCACTATTCCACTTGGCTGCTCTTTCTGATATATATCCAATACCCTTTCAAAAGTTAGTTCTTCGAAGTACAGTCTTTCCGGGATATCGTAGTCAGTGGAAACTGTTTCTGGATTGCAGTTGATTATTGAGACCTCTCTTACGCCATTTTCCTTCAGCCCCCACACCATGTTCACAGTTCCCCAGTCAAATTCAACACTGCTTCCAATTCTATACGGGCCAGCGCCTAGGACTAGAGCACTATTTTTATCGCTACGCTCAAACACAATATCGTCGGTCTGTCCTCCATAGGTCATGTACAAATAGTTTGTTTTTGCAGGCCACTCAGCAGCCAATGTATCAATTTGCTTAATCGAGGGTTTGATGCCGAGCCTTTCCCTCAGTCTTCTTATTTTTAATTCCTCTACGTCTAGACATCTTCCGATCTGTCTGTCAGAAAATCCAATTCTTTTTGCTTCCCTAATTACATTCTCTTCAAAGTCTGACTTTTGCAGCTTATGTTCCATGTCGACAATATTTTTTATTCTTGAGACAAACCAAGGATCGATCGCCGACAGTTTACTTACCGCTGCAATACTCATTCCTGCCTTTATTGCATTAATCACAGTGAAGAGTATCTCATCAGTTGGCTGTAGTAATGCCTGTTCTATGGCTTCTATGTCTTCAGACCTTGCGCGAGTATTGATATCTCCATTCGCTAGTAAACCGTCTTTACCGATTTCGCACATCCTTATTGCCTTTTGGATAACCTCTTCAAAGCTTGTTCCTATTGCCATTACTTCACCAACCGACTTCATAGCGCTACCGAGCTTGCGCTTGACTAATTCAAATTTTTGGAAATCCCATCTAGGCATCTTTAGAACTATGTAATCCAAGGATGGTTCAAAATAAGCGCTGGTGACTTTTGTGATTCTATTAATCAATTCAGGAAGCGAGTATCCTAGTCCTATCTTTGCCGCCATATATGCCAAAGGATAACCCGTGGCCTTGCTAGCAAGTGCAGAAGATCTTGAAAGTCTCGCATTGATCTCAATCGCACAATATTCTTCAGAATTAGGATTCAAGCCAAACTGAATATTACACTCTCCCACAATACCACAATAATCAGCTGCGCGTATCGCGGCTGAACGGAGCATGTGATACTCAAAATTATTCAATGTCTGTGAGGGAGCTACCACTATATTGTCTCCTGTATGGACACGCATAGCCAGTACGTTTTCCATGTTACAAACTACTATACCATTTCCATTGTTGTCTCGCATGACTTCATACTCAATTTGCTTCCAATCGCCGACGTATCTTTCTATTAAGACTTGGTGAACCATACTTAGTCCAAGACCCCTCTGAACAATCTCTTGCAGTTCGTATTCGTTATATGCTACACCACCTCCTTTACCACCTAGTGTATAGGCCACCCTAACGATAACAGGATAACCAATTTCCTTAGCCGTTGTCAAAGCTTCTGACAGTGAATAGACTGGAGCGCTTTTTAAAACTGGAATATCGCTATTCTTCATTGACTCCTTGAATAGCAGCCTATCTTCTGTAATTTCAATTCCTCTTATTTTTGTACCCAGTACCTTGATACCATATTTATCTAATATACCAGACCTTTGTAGAGCCACGCCACAATTGAGAGCAGTCTGCCCACCAAATCCTAACATTATAGAATCAGGTCTTTCAGCCTCAATTACTCTTCCAACGAACTCGGGGTTGATAGGAACCAGATACACTCTATCTGCAAACCTTGTATCTGTTTGGATTGTCGCAATGTTTGGATTTATTAAAACACTGTTGATTTCATCTTCTTTTAGGGCCTTTAGACACTGTGAACCGGAGTAGTCAAATTAGCGGTCATGACGACTTTCGCCTGCTTCCCCGATCTTAATTGCGCCGCTACCCAGAACTAGAACATTTTTTATAGTTTCTAGCTTTGGCAATTCTCCTCCCACTTCATGTCGTTGGATTATCTCCAAGCGTTAGATCCTTTTATTTTTATTGGGCCCTCATCAACACTTTCGATTAGTTTTTTTAATTTGTCAAAAACAAACAACGAATCATATGGTCCAGGAGATGCTTCAGGATGGAATTGTACCGCGATGATAGGCTTTGACGTATGCTCAATACCCTCTACAGTATTGTCATCAACGTTCTCGAACCAAATTTTGAAATCTGTATTTTTGAGGCTGGACGGGTCTATACCATATCCGTGATTTTGACTAGTAATGTACGACCGTTTTGTATGAACGTCTATACATGCTTTGTTTTGACCACGGTGACCAAACTTGAGCTTGTAAGTATCAGCTCCACCGGCCAATGCAAGGATTTGGTTTCCGAGACAAATACCTAAGGTAGGCGTAGAAGAATATATTAGCTTAGAAGCCGTCTTGATAACAAGATCGCAAACCTTTGGATCACCTGGCCCATTACTAATTACCACCCCCTTAGGCTTGTATGCTATTATTTTCTCAAATGGCGTATCCCACGGAAGCTGTACTACCCTATACCCTATTCTAATAATATTACGTATAATGCTATACTTAGTCCCCGTATCAAGCACGATTATACAATCTTTGTTTTTATCTCCATATTCTAACTGAGTATTTACACTGACCTGGGGAAGAAAATTTTGATCGTCATAACTTTCATTCTTAATCAGTTGTCTCATTTTACCCTCTTCAATGGGTGTTTCTGAGACCGAAACCGCACCAATCATGACTCCATTAATCCGTAATTTCTTAGTGAGCTCACGCGTGTCAATTCCATAAATGCCTGGTATTTGTTCGTCATTGAGCCACTCATCTAATGTTTTAACGCAGCTCCAGTGGCTAGCGACACTCGACAGCTCATGAACTATAAGCGCCTTTACCTGAATCTTATCTGATTCGAAAAATTTTGGTAATCCGTACTTGTCCCGAACCGACATACTGGGAACACCATAGTTCCCTACTAACGGGTAAGTAATACATAATATCTGCCCCCGGTAGGACGGATCTGTAAGAGCCTCTGTGTAACCAACCATTCCAGTATTAAAGACCACCTCGCCTGAGATTTCGTAAGGTCTCCCAAATCCAATACCATTAAAGACAGTTCCGTCTTCTAACATTAGCTTTGCTTTATATCCGCTATAGCGTCTTTCTAGTACCGGAATTTTAGACCCTCAAGAATTGATTTATGTTACAAATTTAAGTTTTTGCAACGCGTAACTAATCCTTAACTGTTCATACAATTTTCACAATTATCACGATAAACACCAGCGCAGTATTAATCGACATCATATCAAGCAAGCTCAACTTTCACCCGCTATTTTGGGCGTTTGATTTCATGTGTATTTTTTGCACGTGCATAAATCGACCCGTCTATGACATGCTATGCAAACAGTAATAGTGTCGCATCCGAGAGGAGTGCATGCATTAATTGGGATCGTTTCCCTACCACAAAGACACTTCATATAGCTATATTTGTGGATTTTACTGGTATTATCCCTTTGTTTGACTGTCTCTCGCTTTATTCTGAGCTAACAAGGTTGTCAATAAAAATCTTACACGTAATAAATAAAGGTAAGATTGTAGCCTGTCAAATAGGAATGAACGCAGAATTAAAGGTGCATCCTTCGTTTTTCCGAGAATTTGCTACCAAGACATGGGTTTCTCCCACTGACATAGTTAAGGAGCTAGTGGAAAATGCTTTTGATGAAGACGCTACTCAGGTTATTGTCACTCTTCAAGATGACGGGAACCTTACAATTGAGGACAACGCTGGGATGGATAATGATGATATGGAAAAATTTCTGCTGTTGGGATCACCACACAAGGTCAACGAATCCATATCACCCAAATTAAAAAGAATCAGGACGGGAAGGTACGGCACCGGGCGACTGTCATTTCTTACTTCGTTTGAGAAAATGAAGATAAGAACAAAACGCAATAACTTTAGTCTCTCAGCATTGATTGACAGCAGCACAGTGGACAGGTTGTTTTCAGGCAATGCCACCTTAGAAACTCTGAGCGAACAGCCGCTCATGAGGGATGGAACAGAACTCACATTGACGAATCCTAAAGTTCCAATTGACATATCTAGACTCTACAAAGAGCTCCGAAAATTAGCAATCTTAAGACAACCAATGTTTGAAGTATTTATCAAAAGTGCTCTGAACTTCAATGAATGGGATTTCACTGGTGCGCAACTAATAAAGGCTCCAGACATTCAAGGCCATCGAATTCCTGTCAATCTAGACAACGGGAAAATAACCGGTGAAATAGTCATATCAAGACGCCCACTCTCTGAGGACGAAAAAGGTATAGCTATTATGGTTGGAAGTCACGTAGTAACCCGTAGCAGGTTTGATTTCGATACGAAATTCAAGAGAGTAACCGGTTATATCAGATGCAATTCCCTTACATCTCGGTTTGCAGATAAGTCTGCCTTGATTGAAGACGAAGAGTATGATAGATTCAATCAGACAATGAGGACGTTTATCGTAGACACGGTTCTTCCCAGTTTAACAGACTATGAAGATGTTTTAATCACAAGAGAAGAATCTAGGATCTATAAAGAAATTGACAAGGTTTTAGGACAGGCTATTATTGAAAATGTTGAACAGGACGAGCTCGAAGGTTACGAAATGGTTCAAATGAAAGAAATTGGCCCCACAGAAAATACAGAAACTTCTAGTGTGAATTATATAGAAGAGCTACCTGCTAGAGACACTTCTGCAGGTTCCGCAACCACACACAATATTAATCAGGATGGCCAAGCAACAACAGAGCAAACTCAAGCTCATAATGAAATCGCCTCTCTTATCCAAGATGACGACTTGCTTTTGTCCGAAGCAAAATATGCAAGCGAAAATCAGCCAGAAATGGTACAAGAGGCTAGCATATTCTCACCGTCTGAGATGGAGCACAGGACTCCCGCATCCGGACAGCAAACGTATCAGACCGAAGTAAACTCATCAACTCAAGTAAGTGGGTCTCAACTTAAAGAACGAAGAGTTAGAAGACCTGTTCTTAAGAAGACGTTTGCATTGAAGAAAGTTGGATACAAAGTAATTCCATATGAAGATGAGTCTGACTCCAGATACAGCTTTACAAATGAAAACGTCGTATTCGTAAATAAAGCCAACTCTACCTATCGTGCAGAAGCAACGAGGGGCGACGAGTTTTTACTAAGGCATATTATAGGAATAGTTGCTGAGGCGATTGCTGAAACCAAATATCCTGAAGGCAGGGATGCCTTAGAACTGCAGAACAGGCTCATTGCTGAAGCCATAAGGATTCACGACGATTCGGTAATTAAGAAAGTATGACCAACATTTATTAGCCGATGTGGAACAGAGGCTCGACAACAGCAAGAATTTGACTAATATAGAAAACTGAGCGCCCACACTTCTCAGTACTTGTTCTAAAAACGAATATCAACTAACTTCTGCTATAGAAAACCTCTTTAAAAAGCAGATCATGCATCTAGCTATATAACGAAGTTCACTATCCACATTAAACACCTATTGTTTTTCACTTACGGGCGCTAAATAGAAACGACTAAATCTGACCAATATTGGATATATGCTGAAAAAGATATGGCTTTTCAATTTATGCCTGGTGCCACAGCTGTGGGAATTTCTCATCAGAGTGGGATTGTTTTAGGAGCAGAAAAAAGAGTTTCATATGGTAATTTCGTAGTGAACAAGAACACAAAAAAGACATTTTCAGTAACAAATGAAGTTGGCGCAGCCTGTGCCGGGATGATTGCGGATATGCAAGTTCTAGTAAGGCAGGTAATCGCTCTAGCTAAGATCCGGAAACTGGAAACCAGACGTAATGTTGCACCCAATTCGATAGCAAAACTAATGTCTGTTATTATGTTCGAAAGAAGGTTTTTTCCACTTCTTACTCAGGTAATTGTAGGAGGTATTGGCACCAAAGCAGAAATCTATACATTGGATCCCCTCGGGTCGGTACTTCCTGATGATTATGCCGCAGTAGGAACGGGCGCTGAAATGGCACTAGGTATATTGGACACAGAATATAGCCATAATATGTCACAAGAAAAAGCTAAAGACCTCACAATCAAATCAATCAAATCGTCGATTCAAAGAGATGCTTCGAGCGGAGATGGTATAGATTTGCTATTTATAACAAGTAAAGGCTGGCATGAGGAATCAATGGCCTTTTGAAGGAACCTCCGGCTTCACAAGGATATCAGGTGCTTATAGAATTTTTATTGTAGATTCTCGCTTTAGATCCTAACCCTTTGATGGGTTTAAAGGCCTTCTAGGTTAGTATCAACCGACTATGTTATCTGTTTATGCGCTTCCCAATACTCATCGCTTATGTAGTGCAAATTGTCAATAATGTATCCTTTTTCCTTAGCTGCTGCGGTTTCACTGTCCTCCATTGCGATACCAGTGGCCAGGGCCTTTAGATGGACCTCATCTTTAACAACGACTATGTCGTCTTTCTTAAAAATGTCAAATTTAGTAATGCCTGGCCTCATTATCTTTGCTCCATTACAAACGAACTTGACAGCACCCATGTCAACTAGTACGCTCGGAAAACGTTCGACCAATTTTGGTTCGCCTAAAAAAGGTAAAATAATATTGTGGTTTATTTCGACAGCCGTAAAATTCTCGGCTTTGATAACCCGTTTCCCGTCTGCGATTTCGTAAACCTTGAAACTTTTGGTTCTGGGTACAATATCTTCCGGCCATTTGCTTTTAATTATTTCAGTAACGGCAGAGCTATCTTTTTTGGAAAGAACAGATATTCTCAATACTATCAGTGTTTTAAAAATATAGGCTTTTACAATCTCTATTGTGCATCAACGTAAGGAATGTGAAGGCTACCGAAATGGATTTCCCAATAGTGTTTGATGCTTGTATTATGATCATTACTGACATCTAATAACGTACTCCCTTACCCCGGTTTGATATCATTATACCATCATTTTTTCGAATTTTGAACTATAACACTTCAGAATAGCCGGTCATGTAGTTGTTTGACTATGCTGGCAGTTGCTCCCCATATTACTTCACTCTTATATTTGAATATAAACCTGTCTTTGGTAGAGATATAACCGTGTAGTGTATCAGAAGCAAGGGTCTTTAATAAGCCTAATAGAGGAACATCGAGAATGCATTCTACTTCATCTGAGAGAATCATTGGTTTGAGTAGGTTATCTTGCACTGTAATATATGGAGTTATAAGGTAGTTTGAAGTTACAGTCCTAACAGGCTCTAAACTCCCGCATATATCTCTCTCTGTGAAGGCAAGCCCCACTTCTTCTTTTGTTTCTCTTAAGGCAGTAAAATAAAGTTCCCTGTCCTCTTTTACAAACCTCCCGCCCGGGAAGCATACTTCGCCAGTATGTGATTTCAGAGCAGAACTGCGCTTTGTGAACAATATTCGAGGCAATCCATTACCATAATGAATTATTAAGAGAACTGATGCCATCACAGGTCTGTCATGCCCCCGCGCGTGCATTAAGTCGGGTCGTGTTACTGGATCTAAGCATGTTAAAATATCTTCCCTCTTAATCATTTGTTATTCTCTATTCTGATATTGCCAAAGACATGATATAGAAAATAAAAACTATGCTAATCGCAACAATTTACGTTGTGACTCCTGTATTATTATAACCATCTGACACATACAGTATTGCTTGTGCCCAATACTTGGGCATCTCTTAATCTAAAGGATTGGCAATGCCCCATTAAACCTCGCATTTAATAAGCTCCCCATACAAATCAACATGCTAAACACGATTATGAAAATAAGCTATGAATTGAACCCACCTAGGATTTTGAACAAAAATAAATTTGATATTTCCAATATTATTGAGCAAATCACGCATTTTACAAAACGTGCTACGTCATTAATTGGATATGCTGATGGAATTCATATAACTGATTCAGTTCTAGGAATTGCTCGGATATCGAGCATCACTGCAGCAGATCATGTTAAAAGATGTGGAAATCCATTAAGTATCAGCTGCAGCCTTCGGGTTAGAGATAGAAATTTAACGTCAATTAGTCAATTCGTTTGTGATGCAATTCTGCTCCGTGTTCAGGGCTTGTTAGTTTTGGCAGGGGATGAGCCTTCTGAGGGTCCATCAAGATCGGACTTAAAACCTAGCGAGGTGCTAAATCTGTTGCACAATAGAAAATATGACTCCCTCCTAGCCCTGAACTTGTCAGTACCACATAAAATTAGACATAGGGATTCCATTCAGGGAAAACTTGATGCTAGACCCAATGCATTTGTAACACAGTCGATTGTCTCGCTAACCGATCTTGGAGAAATTGTTGATATTGCAAAACCTTTCAAAATCAAAGTCGTTGCCTGTATTATGGTTCCTTCACAAAAAAATACATCCTCGGCGGATGCCATTGGTCTTAACTGGAACGTTTATGCCAATAACCCAATTGATTTTGTATTGCAGGCAGGGAAAATAGCAGACGAAGTACTTCTTACTTCTCCTAACAGTTTCGCATCTGGACTTGACTTATTAAAAGATCTAAAGGCAGTACTGAAACATTAGAGTGTTTCTTGCATTTTTCTAGCGGTCACAATCTCAGCCCTCAATTCGTCTATGACTTTTCTTTGATACTCATGTAAGTCACTATCCTCAGTTAACCTCGGTCTCCTATAGTCAATGACAATTTCTTTTTTAACCTTCCCCGGTCTGCTTGTAAAGATTACGACCTTATCTCCCAAGCATACTGACTCAATTATATTGTGTGTAACAAAAATAATGGTCTTTCTGGTTTTCGCCCATATTAGCTGTAATTCTACTAGAAGCAAGTCTCTGGTCTGAGAATCCAGTCCAGCGAAAGGTTCATCCATTAAAAGTACTTCGGGGTCCGTTACGAGTGCCCTCGCAATTGCAACTCTTTGCTTCATCCCACCAGACAATTGATACGTAAACGCTTCAGCGAATTTCGTCAACTGCATCATGTCAAGATAATGCATAGCTATTTCATTCCTTTTCTTCTTCTCAACTCCTGCCATTCTGAGCCCGAATTCCACATTTTCAATAACATTCAGCCACGGAAATAATGCGTTTTCTTGGAATACCATGATTCTATCGGGACCGGTGTTTGTTACTACCCTGCCATTTAGAATAACCTCCCCTTGGGTAGGTCTATCTAATCCAGCTAAAATATTAAGGAGGGTGGATTTCCCGCATCCTGAAGGGCCAACGAAACATACAAACTGGCCTTCGGCTATGGACAGATTAACGTCCTCAATTGCCGTGACGTACTCAATGCCATTTGTGTGTGTTCGTCGAAATTTCTTAGTTACATTTTTCATTTGAACTTTAGCCAAATATTTAATATACTCCTAAAATAAAGGTTGAATAACCTAATCTAGAATTTAATCTTATGCTAATTCACAACCAATAGTCTCATTGTAAGCATCTATAATTTGTCCAAAAATCGTATGATTCACTCTGTAAACACGAACGATTAGATTTATCATTAGACACAATACAGCTTTACACCTATGCTTTAGCGAAGAAGCCTTAAGATCTCCTTTATTCCGGCATCTGTTTTGAATCCGCGCTTATCGAGGCTAGTTTTTGAAGCTCTATAGCCCGATCTTGATAGCCTCTCGATAACCTTTGCTACAGACTGAGGACTCGTTTTTAATTTGGCAGCGATTTCGTCTGTAATAAAATAGTACGGGATATCGTCGTTCTCTTCGAAACACGTACTTAATATCGATCTATCTACTATCGTATTATCTTGCAGATCGGAACCATCTTCATTCAAGTTACACTTTTCCATCTTTTTGATCAAACACTTATCAAACAGTCTTGAGATCCATAGTTGACCGGCTACGTTAAATCTATTTCCACACAATCCACACACATAGGACATATCGTAATGTTTAGATACCATCCTGTTTCCACACTTCTTACAATGCTGTATGAAGCCTAATTTATGATGCAGCATGTTTGCTTCGACACTGCTTAATTTGACTCTTGCATAGATTCTGATATATTGGGAGTAGCTATGAGCAAATAACGGTTCTATACTAAGTCCAAACCTGGAGGCAGTCAAGCTTATTTGTGACAATAAAATTCTGATGGCAATTTCGTTTGCATAATGAGACCTGATTGCCCTACCATAATATTTACGAAAACAAACATCATTAAATTTTCCACATAATACTGCTGTATCAGTTGCAGTGACTGAAATTAAGCCGAAATCAAGAATAGATCTAAGCGCGCAGTCGATATAAGGAGCAGGAGATCCGAATGGATCCAAGTCAAGCACGGCAAATCTGTCGCTTTTTTTCGTTTGAGATGACAAAAGAAATTTACAGGCCTCGTTCACCGAGAAGTTACATTTTTTCTCGACAAAATTTAACACTGCATTTTTTTTTGATAGTTCTATTGCAAGGGGATTCAAGTCGTTTACGTAAACCTCATCAATTTCCTGAACCTCTACAGCTACTCGTAAGGCTCTTGCGCCGATTCCGCTGAGCGGATCTGCATAAGTTTTTTGCTTTCTGGTCAGATCTTGAAGAAATGCTCTATAAACAAGGATTGATACATCACGACTCAGTTTGGCTGAAGGATTAAAGAAAGCAGGGTACTTTGGCGGAACCCGACTAGTTAGAGACAGGCTCGGAACAAGTAACTTTGTCCTCCCTTCCAAAGTTTTGCCTATTTCGTCTAATAGCACCCTAATGACACTCATTCCAATCTGCATCCAAAAATATAAACCAACAAGTACGCTTAAGCCAAATTCATAATAGGCACATGCTCTATTACAGATGTATAAAAGGATAGCATACTGTTGCAGCATGAGAATAACACTGTTAGTATCGGCGGAGTTGATGAAGCAGGCCGCGGATCAATTATTGGGCCTCTGGTTGTCGCTGGAATAAGCTTCAAGAAGGACACTGTATCCGAACTGCGTAATATGGGCGTTAAGGACTCAAAAGCATTAACGCCAAAGTCACGTCTTAGCCTCTATACTCAACTTAAGAAGATAGCTGGTTCGATTTGTGTCTATAAAATGGATTGTCGCGTAATAGATGACAACGTAAACCTGAAAGGGTTAAACAGGCTAGAGGCTAGAATGATGGCCCACGTAATAAGTAATCTTAAAGTTGATGAGGTGTTTGTTGATTCATGTGACGTTAATCCGGACAGATACAAGAATTATATAATATCGTATCTGACCACGGTAGATGTAAAATTAAGTTCTATGCATCATGCAGACAGGATAAATAGAGTCGTAGCTGCAGCCTCGATCGTAGCCAAAGTTACCAGAGATAAAGAAATAGAAAAAATTCGCAAGACACATTGCGATATAGGGAGCGGATATCCCTCAGACAGCAAGACAATGGAGTTCATCAGGGACTGGATTTCAAAATACAAATGTCCTCCTAACTTTGCGAGGAGATCCTGGAGACCACTGAAACGGATGCTAGTTGAAATAGAACGGTACGAACTACGTCATTTTTGATGATACTTAGCATGTATTAAACTATGGTCCTTATCGAACGGATCAAGATTGATGATCTGATCAATATGGAATCCATTATCTTTTAGTCTCTTTGCCTCATGAGCAACTACTGCCGAAGGCTCCATCGTCACGTCTATACTTCTTGTCTTGATGACTACTAAAATTGTGGCTCCTTGTTTTAAATAACAGTGACAATTTAATATTGCGATATCAGTTTGGTCAGCCTGCGCTATATCCGAATAGACTAGGTCTACCTTACCAAATATCGAGAAATATGAATGAGGTTTTCTGGCATCCTCGATTATTGGCACGACATTTCCTCGCTTGGAAGCAACGTTCTCTATTAGCTCTCTTCCGACTCTTATTGCTGGTTCTACTGCGAAAACAATTCCATCTAATCCCACTATGTCAGAAATATGGCTTACAGTTGTTCCTGTCGATGCGCCGAGATATAAAACTTTCATGGACTTTTTTATAGGAAGGTTGTTCAGACCTTTTTTCATAGCCCCTGCTAATTTGCTTCTGTAAGGGTCCCATACACGATATTCAACTTCCTTCTGTTTTACGAGCTTCTCTCCATAAACACTGTTGCCTTCTACGAGGTTAAGTGTTGCTAACTGCCTTTCTCCATCAAGTACAATCCATTTGACAATATCAAAGTATGTATTATCATCCTTTTCTCTGACATCTGACATTCTAATACAATTATGGTTATGCTTTAATTGCAATATAATCCAAGCAACCAGGTTGAATCCAATGTCAGAGTTTACTCCATTTTTAGTTTATGATTTGGAGAATGATTAAAATCGCCGCTTTCCGAACCTGTTTTTTACCCTCCTTTTGCTTTTGGTAAATCTGCCCCTTCTCGGATCGGAGAACTGTTGTTGCTGTCGCTGGTTATATTGGTTAAACTTTCTGTTTCTATTTTTATCTTGATCTGGTTCTTTATATTTTTCCTTAATTTCGGAGATCCTCTGGTCCAATTTGTTTGAAATAGACTGATCTTTTCCGGATCGTCTATACAGATCGATCCTAGCTGCAATTGCTACTTTCGAAGCAACAGCTCTGGCGATTTTCCCACGCTGCCATTTTGGAGCAGAATGAACCATGGGGTGCTGAAATAACAAACCGTGCTTCGGAGGTCTAGCTCCGGACTTGAGGGCTCTAAATAATGCCTTTTCAGCACCTAGTACCTGAATAGTGCTCGCGGAAGAGAACGCCAGTCTGTTCAAGCTGCCTGCTTTGGATATCATTCTCGCTCCAACTAAAGCTGTCAATATCTGTTTAAGATTGGGGGCAACAACTTCCATGGTATCTTCTAGATATTCAGCTATAATTCTACGTGCCTCGGACTGTAATAGAACCTCATTTGCAATTTTCTTTAGTATTTCAAGAGTTTCAGTAGAAGTGTCTCCGCCCTTGCTCCTCGTTGCTGCGTCAAGTATGATTTCTACCTTTCTGTCTTGGAGTCCTGCCTGTTCTAGTATCTGTTTGGTAATATTTTGCCTCAAACCAGCTTTCGCCACTATTTCTGCATACAGATTGGGACTTTGGATCAAATTGTCGAGCTCAGGAAAATGCAAGCCATACCACTCACGCATTCTAGTCGATAAAACATTCACTAGTTTATCTAACTCATCCAATGCGCTGATTGCCTGTATTATATGAAGATCCAGTTTTTCGGAAGCTTCTTTTACCCTACTTGATGAAAATTCAATAGCAAAGTTTCTGAGCTTTTGCACGGCTTCCGCTTCATTTTTGGCAAGATCGGATTTCACCATTAGCGCTGGTTTCTGATTTTGGATCTTTCTTTGCTCATCGTCGGACATTATATGGGTGTTCAACCCTGATTTTCTTAAAAGGAGCATTATACTTGCATCGTTAACAGATATTAAATCAAATGAATGTAATATCTCGCTTAGCTGATCCAGCTCAGCAGATCTCTGGCCATCTTTTAGTAAACGATATGACTGAATTGGCTTATCAAATTTCTTTGAGGCTATTAAATTATTACTCTCATCAAACGCCGCTAGTCCGGTCTCTAGTAGCAGAACAGAGCAGATATTAGTCATTACTCTCCCAATTCCTTGTATCATCCTATTAAAAAAGATAGCATCCACAGTATCGCAGGCAGACTGCAGCCAGGAGAATCTCAACCTCGTAGGGTTTACATAGGAGCGTTCTATTTCCTCCTTTGCAATAGCATACGGTCCGATTTTATCTGCGATCTGCTAAACATCATAGTGTACCTGCCACCATTGACCCTAAAGCACTAATATCACAATATATTCACATTAAAATAAAAGATTCGCCCTAAAATATCAAATGTTGTTTAGAAATAAAAGTAAGAAGGGTTCAGCTTCGACAACAAAAAGACAGGTTCTTATCACCAGGCAGACCGCTGATGGTATTATTACGTATTCGAAAACATGTCATCCAAATGAAGGGATCCTGATTTTGAGTGGTAAGAGTAACAAAAACGAGATAGTCGTCGACAGTCTAATTCTTCCTCCCTTTTCAATTCAAGGTCCATATTACTCTGGATTCTCTAGCTATGATCTACCATTTGATCTTTCTTATGTAGGAACAGCACATTCCCACCCAAGCGGCTCTAATAAGCCCTCACTTGATGATCTTAATAACTACTATGGCTTAGTATCTATAATCATAAATTATCCGTATACTTATGATACCATGGGCGCATATGACAGAGACGGAAACCATATGAAATTGCAAATAATCACTGCTGTAAATGACAAATAACAAATGACCAGCTGAAAATTTTCAATATCTCACAACGCTAATAAGATTCTAAGAAGGTACTGAGCTCGAAAGATCGTAAGAATATTGTATGTTTGTTTCCTTATTGTTTTTGTAATGCATCTAACTGTTGGTCAAATCGTGTCAGTTATATAGCGTCTCAAAAAAACGCTTAGGTATAGGGATGGGGTTGTAGGTATATCGCATATTAAAGACGATCTGCTAAATTTGTCGTTCAATATTGGTCAACTAACCGAAACTTCAACTACTTATGCTGGAATATTAAAGCAAAATGAGTATGTACACCAAAATGTACAAATGCAAGATATGCGTTTTGACTGATAGCATTGACCCTAGAACAACTGCGCGAGAAAGCATTATTTCAGAATACCATCGATGTATGGATAAAGTTCTGCGAGGAAAGACAACAAGAATGGTGGGATATTAGCAGTTACCGCGCATTCATAAATCACCTTCAAAGTACCGGTGTCAGGATGCAAAAATTTCCCTTGTGCATCAAAGAATCTGGCGGAATGTATGAAAGAGGGAGAGACAAAACAAAGTTCCTAGATGAATTGTCTAAACTCTCATCCGATGATGCATCAGCATACACCATTAAACTTTCTGACTCTCTGCTTAACGCAGTACGATCATTTCGCGGTATCAAGCCTAGTCAACAAGGTGGATCTTAGAGCTGTTTCATCCTAACATTCTTCATCTTCGGATTGACTATGGATTCTAAGCCTCTAGATATTAGAACAAAAGACACACTTGTAATTCCTATCATTAATCCTGGTGGCAATATCCACCACCACATTCCTCTTGCGGCCGCATTTGCAGATTGTGCATCATGTAGGATTACCCCCCAGGTAGGAATCGTAGGATCTCCAAGTCCAATGAAACTTAACCCGGATTCCCCTAAAATCGCAGTAGGAACTGATAATGCTATTGTAGCAAAAGCGAAAGGCAACAATTGGGGTATGATATGTCTAAAGATTATCCGTATATCTGATTCTCCCATCAATTTTGCAGCCTCTACATATGGGTAACTCTTTATCTGTAACCCCATGCTTCTGCTAATCAGAGCCATGCCTATCCATCCAAACAGGATAAAGAAACCCACTATAAGAAACAGACTTCTGCCTATAGTTATAGCAAGTATAATTAAGATAAACAAAACTGGGATATTTATCACGATCTGTACAATTGTCATCATTATCGGTTCTATTCTTTTGCCTTTGTATGCAGCGACTAAGCCATAAAATAATCCTATGAATGTAGAAACAATCGCGACTGAAAGGCCTATAAACAGAGCTACTGGGGTTCCCCACAATATACCTATAGACAAGTCGTGCCTCAATTCATCAGTCCCCAACAAGCCGTAAACCTTGCCGCCAAGGATAAACTCTGAATATAAAACTTTGTCATTCTCATTAAAAAAAGAAAACGTTATATTTAGAGTATAAATGCCCTTTAAGACACTCGCTTTATCTAGTGCTGAAAAAAGCATTATCTGAGGCCTTGTAACGTCTACATCATAGTTGAATTTATCGACATAACTCCTAAGATTGTCTTGAATCTCGTTTTCTGTGGAAAATACTGTGTCTCTAAAAACATAGTTTTGGCCTTGAGGCGAAGGAAGAGAGGATGAAATAATCGCAAATGAATTGCCATCTGGCCTAGATAATTCAACGTCTATAAGGGCAGGTATGGCACCATATTTAACAGCATAATTTATCATAAAGTCACTAGGAAAAAAATCATAATCGAATTTAAATTTGTACGAATAGTTTAGTGTGCTTATGCCTTCATCCAATCCCTTTCTTATGACAGCATTTCTCAGAATCAAATGTTCAGGCTCCTTAGCGGAGGCAAAAAGGTTGATCCAGCTCGGCATAGCAGCTTTTGGATATTTTATCCAGTAGTTTGGATTGTTCCATTGTTTAAATGACTCTAACGGAATAGCAGTAGCAGCAAATATAGACAAACCAATTAGAAAGACAAGTACAGCAATCCCAGCTACTCCTGTTTTTAAGCTTATAAACTGACGTATAAATTCAGGTAGGATCATGCGAATGAATCATCCTACCCTCACACGAGGATCATAGTACTGAGACATCAAATCAACTATGAACATGGTGATTACAAAAATAAGGGTCGCAACATACGTGAGTCCTATGATGACCGGAATATCCATCACACTAATTGCATTAAATGCGAGTAAACCCATTCCGGGCCAGTTAAATACTATCTCGATAAGAAAAGCTCCTCCAATAGAACCTGAAAGCGACAGAGCAATTGCCGTGAAGGTGGGCGGCGCAGCATTCTTTAGTGCATGAAAGTAGGTTATCTTTCTATTTGAAATCCCTTGTGCCCTCTTGGCCGCTATGAAATCTTCGTTAAAAATATTAATCACGTAGTATCTAACTGTATAAGCCCACGCCCCAAAACCAACCAAAACCAGAGTGACCAACGGCAAGATCATGTGGTATAAGAGATCAAAAATGTAATATGGGTCAGTGGGCGACGTTGTAGGAGTTGCTCTTGAGGGGAATATAGGAAATATAAATGCAAACACAATTATCATCATCATACCTATAAAAAAGGTCGGAACACTAATGCTAAATATGGCAGAGCTAGATGTAAACTTGTCTACTATTGAATCAGTCTTGCTAGCAGAGTACGCCCCGAGATAGAGCCCAATGAATGTAATTATGAGAGTAGAACTTGTAAATAATAATATCGTATTTGGTAATTTCTCGAGTATTATGTTGCTTACCTTTTGCGAACCTAAGTCACTAGTCAAGAAGAGTGCATTCCCAAGATCCAAGCTCATTGTTCTAGATAGCTTTGACAATAGCGGTTTTGGCGAATACCATGGCTCATCTAGTCCCTGTGAGTGAATTCGAGCATTTACCTGACTGCTAATATAACTTTGAAGTTCTTGTTGGGATTTAAATCTGGATAACAATCTATTGTCATGACTGGTCTCCTGTAAAACAGACTGTTGCACATTGCGTCGAAGTATATCATCCATTGTGGTTCCCAATAATGCTATCGTTATAATGAGAACTGCACAGAGCGTAACAAACATTCTAATAAACCTGGTAATCAACAAGCGCTTGAAACCCATATCCTGTGATAGTACTACTATGGATGCTATTATAAGAATTTCAGCCATATTGTGCATTATTAGTTTACAGTTGCTTTATAATAGCGTATAAACGCCGATAATATATAAAAAAAGTATCATGCTAAAAACAACGCCGAAGGCCTTTAATCGCTGTTTAATCGCTGCGCGCATAAAGTACTTTAATAGGACCATCTAACACTATGCGTGGGCACTCAAACAAGGTCAGAGTACGAGAGTTTACTCAAGCGTCTGGAGGGTCAACTTGGCAACACGTCCAGAAAGGTCGTTTCAAGACTAGAAGTACCTGCTCCGCAAATTATGTGGGTTGGCCAGAGGACGATCTTCAGGAACTTTATGGAATTTCCAAAAGCTCTCCGAAGAGATCCTGAAAAATTGTTACTTTATCTTAACAAGGAGCTGGCATCTGCTGGATATATTGCTGGCGAAAGGGTAATTTTCCTTGGTCGCAAAGAGCCATCATCCTTCGGAGCACTAATAGACAGGTATGTTAAGGACTATGTAATCTGTCCCGTGTGTGGAAGTCCAGACACCAGAACAGAGAAAAGTAAGAAGGTGGGATTTTTGTTATGCGAAGCATGTGGTGCACGCTCCTCAATTAAAGGCAATTATGCTTAGTGTATTCGCAGCGGAGGTAGTAGAAATAATATTGCAGCAGTAGATAGTAGTTATGACAGAAAAACAAAACTCAAATATAGCCTGGCATAAAGGTGATTTTCACTCTAAAGCTACAGTTCAGGATATTTTGTTATATATGCATGAAATTTTTTTTAGCTTAGGCCGAGATATGGTTTACTATGGGTTATAAGTATCAACTGACTGATCTTCAACCAGATATGACAGCATTAGTTTCGCTTAATCAAGAAACAACTGCAGCACAAAACCCAGACAATACATTTACAACCGGTCAAAGTTGGGGCGCCTTAAGAAAAGCGTGGAAGGGCTATAGGATCGCAAAGGTTCAAGCTGATGATGTGAAAATGAGAGAATATGCAACCAAGATTCGAAAGATCCAAACAGAACTGAACGTTACCGTATCTTCTTTCCCACATCTGAACATTGCTTAGACCTGCCCGCATCTTTTTTTCTTAGAACATAACATCCTAAACGTCGCTTTTAGCCAGATTCTACGGTAGGGCATGACCTTGCGTATGTCGATTATTTGATGATAGGCTGATATGACGTTCCCAGCAAAAGATATTGTATATCTAAGATTGTGATAAAGTACAAACCTCCGCTGTTTAAACGATATGTAATTATTTGCCTTTAGCGAATTTTCTATTGGCTGATCGTTTTTGGAGGATGATAAAGAAATGGAAGAAATCCAACAATCAAGGGATAACCAAGAAGCAAATAAAGACGAGGAGATAGCCGCACTTAGCGAGGAATTGAAAATTGTAAAGGAAGAGCTATCTAAGGTCAGGGAGTCTTCACAAACCAACATTAATAAATTAAAATACCTTATTGCTGATTTCGACAATTACAGGAAACAAATGGAAAAGCAGGTGGCCTCAAAAGTAGAGTCAAGCAAAGCTGAAGTCTTATTAAAATTTTTAAGCATCAGGGATGATTACCTCAGGGCTTTAGAAATAGCAAAGCAAAGTAAGTCTGAAGCAGTAGTACTTGAGGGATTAGAGGCAATCCTAAAGAATTTGGACTCTTTGCTCAGATCAGAGGAGGTGATGGAGATAGAAACTATAGGAACTCCCTTTGATCCAAACATTCACGACGCTTTAAGTTTCTCATATCGGGATGACGTGCCAGAAAATACTGTCACAGGTGAGATACGAAAGGGGTACATGTTAAACAATAAAGTCTTAAGACCCAGCCTTGTAGAAATCTCCAAAAAGATAGTTAAAAATATCATTAATGATACAGAGACAATAGAAAAGGAGACGAGAAATTAGAGATGGCAAAAATTATTGGAATTGATCTTGGAACAAGTAACTCCGCCGCAGCAGCGATGGTGGGTGGCAAGCCCACAATCATACAGGCCGCTGAAGGCACTTCTATTGGAGGAAAAGCGTTTCCCTCCGTTGTCGCTTTTACTCCTGAAGGTCAGCTTATCGTAGGTGAGCCGGCACGCCGACAGATGATATCCAATGCGGAAGGCACCGTGATAGCAGCTAAACGCAAAATGGGAACTGATTTTAAATTTAGCGTTTTTGGCAAACAGTATACTCCACAACAGATATCCTCATTTATTTTGCAGAAGATAAAGAGAGATGCTGAAGCTTTTCTGGGGGAAACCGTAGATAAAGCTGTGATTACTGTGCCTGCTTACTTCAATGATAACCAGAGGCAGGCAACGAAAGATGCAGGAGAAATAGCGGGATTGCAAGTGGTAAGAATTATTAACGAGCCTACAGCTGCATCGTTGGCTTATGGATTGGATAAGGTGCAAAAGGACCTAAAGATTATGGTTTTTGATCTCGGCGGCGGCACATTAGATGTAACAATAATGGAAATGGGCGGCGGCGTTTTTCAGGTTAAAAGTACTTCTGGAGACACACAGCTTGGTGGAACCGACATGGATAATGCACTGGTTGACTATGTTTTACAAGAATTCACGAAGCAATCTGGCTTGGATATTAGAAGCGACAAAGCCGCGATGATGAGAATTAGAGAAGCGGCAGAGAAAGCAAAAATCGAACTCTCCAATGTTGTTACGACTGAGATTAATCTGCCGTTCCTTGCATATGATGCAACTACCGGTCCGAAGAATCTTGTATTGTCAATCACTAGGGCTAAACTTGAAGAACTTCTTCGGCCTATAGTCGAGAGATGCAGAACACCGATGATGCAAGCCCTGCAGGACGCCAAGATATCTCCTCCAGACGTAGATAAAATAATATTGATTGGAGGACCAACAAGAATGCCAATCGTAAGGCAGTTCGTTTCAACAGTGATGGGCAAAGAAGCTGAGCGTGGTGTCGATCCGATGGAGGCAGTCGCAATGGGAGCGGCCATTCAGGGAGCCATTATTTCTGGAGATGTCTCAACAGATATACTCTTGGTTGATGTTACGCCACTTACATTAGGCGTGGAGGTGTTAGGCGGTCTAAAGGAACCCCTTATAGAACGCAATACTACAATACCTACCAAAAAAAGCAAAGTGTTTACAACAGCGGCAGACTACCAAACTGCAGTCACTATTCATGTAGTGCAAGGAGAAAGACCCATGGCTTCCGATTGTGTATCCTTAGGAATGTTTAACCTATCAGGAATTCCCCCGGCACCAAGGGGAATTCCACAGATTGAAGTTACTTTTGATATCGATGCAAACGGAATTCTGAATGTCACTGCCAAAGATCTTGCAACATCTAAAGAGGCAAAGATAACTATAACTGCAAATACCAAACTGTCAAAGGACGAGATTGAGAAACTAAAGAAAGAATCAGAGCAATTTGCAGAAGCTGACAAAAAGAAGAAGGAAGACGCGGAAATAAGGAATGAGGCTGATAACTTGATCTACGCAGCGGAGAAGCTCGTAAAACAAGATCTCAAGGACAAGATCAAACCCGAACAGGAAGAGAAGGTCAACAAATCCGTTCAAGAATTGAAAGAAGCGATAACCAGTAATGATGCCACTAACATAAAGTCAAAGACACAAGAGTTGAAGACTGTCCTAGGCGAGATCAGCGCGGAGGCCTATAAAGCGGCATCAGCAGCGCCTGGAGCAGCATCAGCAGCGCCTGGAGCGGCATCTTCGGACGCAGCAGCCGGACCCAGCAGTACCTCAGATACAACTCCACCACCTGCCACTTAGACACGAATGATATTGTGGGGCAATAATTTGAGTTGAGTGAAAAAATGAGCGATAAAAGGGACTACTATGAGGTTCTAGGTGTCCCAAGAGCCGCAAACAAGGACGAAATCAAAAATGCTTATCGAAAGCTAGCATTACAATATCATCCTGATAGAAATAAAACTGCTGGATCAGAAGAAAAATTCAAGGAAATTTCAGAAGCATATGCCGTTCTTTCTGATGATGACAAAAGAAAGCGATACGACACATACGGTCATGTTGGATCAGAGGAAGTGTTCAGGGGATCAGAAGCGAATTTTGACGAAATCTTTAAGGACATGGGGTTTGGGGGTTTCAGAGACATATTTGAACAGATATTTGGAAATCGCACTGGCTTCGGTCGTGTCAATGCAGGGGACCCCTTTGGTTTCGGTTTTAGCTTTGGTGGCGGCAGAACAAAAGGACAAGATCTTGTCTATGATGTTGAGCTTTCATTCGAGGAAGTACTTAGAGGAAGGAAGGATGAGCTGGAGCTACCAAAGCTGGAGAAATGTAACAGTTGTGGCGGAAGTGGCGCTGCAGCAGGAACAAAACCAAGAAAATGCACTGTCTGTGATGGTCAAGGCCAGACTAGACGAATATACAGTCAAAATAGATTTTCTACTTTCGTCTCCTTAGAACCATGCCGCAGCTGTCAAGGACAGGGCGAAATTATAGATAAACCATGCAAAGTATGCGACGGCTCTGGGAGTGTCAAAAAGAACAAAAAAATTAGGTTAGAAATTCCAGCAGGAGTAGAGGACGGGATGACATTGCAGTTGCGTGGAGAAGGACAGCCTTCAGAAAATGGTCCTCCGGGCGACTTGTTGATAAGAATTCATGTACAACCACATCCTCTTTTCGAACGACTGGAAGACGGTCACATTCTTTATAATCTCACCCTTAAATTTACTGATCTGGCACTCGGGGCTGATATTACAGTTCCCACATTGGATGGTAAGGAGAAATTGAGAATCCCTCAAGGCACTCAACCGAACACTATCCTGAAAATCAAGAATAAAGGACTACCTCGCTACGGATCATATGGCAGAGGTGACCTTCTTGCTCGAATCAATATTAAGATCCCAACTAAACTCGACGATAAACAAAAGTCCTTACTTGCGGATTTAGATATGGCTTTCCAAAATTCTCAATGAAATCAATGCCTATCCTCTTGGCCCATAGTATATATTCTCATATATTTCTGATATTTTATAATTGCATATGCCGGTGATTGAGGCAAGGAAGCTCTCAAAGATATATAGCAATTCGAAACATGCTGCGTTGGCCAATGTTTCTTTGGAAGTTGACGCCGGCAAGATATTTACTCTTCTGGGCAGAAACGGCGCAGGAAAAACCACTTTTATACGTATCTGTGCTACTCAGCTACTGCCATCTAGCGGGTACATAAATATTCTTGGATGTGATATACTTGGCGAGCCAGATAAAGTAAGAAATCTAATTTCAATAGTACCGCAGGAAGGCAGGCCATTGAGAGCACTTACTCCCTGGGATCATGTATACAATTGGTTACAGATAAGGGGAGAAAGTAGAAGTGTAGCTAAAGCAAAGACAGAAGATATATTGCATAATCTTGAACTTTATGAAGCAAAAGATAAGCCTGCAATGAACCTTTCCGGTGGAATGAAACAAAAGATACTAGTTGCCATGGCGATGGCTGCAGATGCAGAATTATTGTTCCTTGACGAGCCGACGATTGGGTTGGATCCGATATCTAGGCGACAAGTCTGGTCAGCTATTAAAAGATGGAAAAAAGGTAACAGATCAATATTGTTAACAACTCATTATATGGATGAAGCCGAGATGCTCTCAGATTATATAGCTATAATAGATAAAGGCCATATAATAGCTAAAGGCACCATTCGTGATCTACGCAAGTTTATACCGCAGAACATAAGGGTAGACATTGCAAAGAACGGCATTAATAGCGAAATGCTTACACGCTACGGTTCGGTACTAGACACTGGTGCTGACAGCCTAAGGGTCTTCACATTTGAGTCAAGCATCAAGGAACTATCAGAGTTTGCTATAAAAAGGAATCTATCCTTTACGGTCTCACCGATAACGCTCGATGATGTGTTTGTTTCGTTAGTGGGTGAACGTTATAGAGCAAAGGCAGGCGCATTTGTAAATTATAGTTCTCATGCTGCCTAGGCATACACTCTGAAAAGCTTAGATTGTAGGGTCGTTGCATAAGCACGAGTCAAATTTGAAACGAACAGGCAGGCGCATTATACCGAGCTCATCTGACGTCGTCATGATTTCTTTTATAGTATATATATAAGGGTAATGTCATGGCAAGTTGTCGCGGGGGTTGCCAAGCCCGGTCAACGGCGTGAGACCAGACGTTTGCGTCTAGCACGGAGCTCAGATGTCTTTGATGATTTGACTGGGTTACCTCATCCCTCAGGGGTTCGTGGGTTCAAATCCCACCTCCCGCATTTCGAATTTATTGTTGTCAGGAGACAAACGTACCAACATCTTGAGCTTCAAATAGTCATATTCAAGGAGAAGGACAGTTTATCTCGTAGACAAAACTATACAATTGATGTATAAAGGTTTATTCCGGCAGTGGCTTGAATAAACCATGATCATTGTTTTATTTAGTAATAATATTGTGCCAAGAGTGTTGAGTTATTAAGGTGTGTGGCTTACTTGTCGGTGGTGTTGTCTAACGAACAATAAAACTAACGACCACCAACGCTTACTTGTGGCTTTCGATATGGATGGCACGCTTGTTGATGGAAGACTCGTCTTTGCTGTTGCAGATAGATTAGGTTTGTCAGATAAAGTCAGACAAATTCAGGAAAATCCTACTTTACTTGGCTACCAACAAAGTCAAAATATAGCGCGCCTCTTTAAGGGGATCTCGGTTAATGAAATCAGTGAAGGAATTGAAAGCCTAAGACTAATAAGAAATTGTGAGAAGGTTGTTGGAGAGCTCAAAGAGCAAGGACATGTACTTGGCATAATAAGCGATAGTTATGATATTGCAGTTAATTATGTGGCAAAGAAATTAAATTTTGACTTCAGTGAATCCAACTCCCTGGAATTGGATACTAACGGAAAACTGACTGGAAACCTCAAAATGCCGCTGGGCTGGCAAGAAAATGGGTGTTACTGCAAAATTTCAGTTTGTAAAAGGTACTGTCTTCGGAGAAATGCGCAAAAATTTCAAATCGGTCCAGATCGTACTGTTGCAATTGGTGATACGAAGTCTGATTTGTGCATGGTAGAAGAGGCAGGGCTTGGGATTGCATTTATGCCGAAGCATAGAGTATTAGAAGAAAGGGCGGACTTATCCATAAATGAGCCAAATTTGGCCAAGCTTGCACAGATGATTTCATCTTTATAGTATGCATTGTTTTCGTTTTTTGAAACACATTTGTGTGGCATATTGAAAATTTTCTTGCGTTGTGCTAATTATTTAGAGATGAAATGTTTGTAGAATCTTATCATTCTTGCGAATCTATGATTCTTTAGAATTTACTGGCATGTCAGTAAATAAATTGTAAAAGAGATATATTTCCCTTGTACAAAGATGCTGACAGCGGGGTGGGGAAGCCAGATCTCTACAGAGGTTAGGTAATCCCGGCGGGCTCATAACCCGCAGAGCGGTTTCCATGACAGTACAGACGTTATGGCCGTATGTTCAAATCAACCCCCCGCTATTTTTCACTGGCATTCATATGATGGTTCGAGCCTTACGTCTCAGATATTATCACGTCACCATAAATTAACTTATAAACGCGTAAGAAATTTCTTGTTTGCTTTACCCCGGCCGTAGAATACTGAAAGAAGATTGCTAGCAATTGACGTGCGTTACCTCTTACCAGACAAGCACATTTTATTTAGAAACATTCAAACAATGATTTAAAGTATGTGTAGAACAAAACCACTCCGAATAGAGTTTTAACTGAGAACATGGATTAAAGAACTTCTTTTCCATACCGTACCTTTGGATTGGTTTAGTTAAATGCCTATGGGCACCTGATACAGGGACATATAGTCCTTCAGAAACGCTTCTGGTTTGTATCATATAGATTTTGTTAGTACGTCTGTCTTTAAAGCCGCATCTATCACACTGAAATCCTTTATTTCTTCCCTCTGATTTCATTCTTTTGCCACAACTTTGACATAATGGATTAAATGACCTGCGAATTTCATTAAGTGCTATTACCAGAATATACTCTATGTTCAGGATTTTTGGAAATATTGACGTCGACCCTCTGACGCTACAACCTATTTCGATCGTATCACCTACATCTAGACTCAGAGCCAGACTTGTTAGGCCTGTAGGCTCATATACTGCCGCAGGCGAAGTCAAGCGGTTTTCATCTTGAACCTCAAATATAACGTGGCCTCCTGGAATCGGATGCGGCGTTTTGCTGACCTTACATTTGATATAACCCGCAGCGAACCTCTTGAGCCGTTTTAGCTTCAGTTCATTTTGCAAATGCATATTCGTTCCCTGATTAGAGCGAAAAACCATGTAGCCATCCAATTCTTCTTGAATTTGCAATGCCTTCAGAGACCGGACTACAACATCAGGGTTCTCTCCTCTTATACCGCAAAAGACAGGGTCAGGTCCATGAGGGGTAATTAGTATACGTCTATGCTTTTCATCATAGTTGTTAAAAGTGTTCGGAAATGTATTTTTGCTATATTCTCTAACTCTTGAAGCATCAACTACCCGAACTGTCCCACAGTTCTTGATTTTTCTATATGCTATTACCTCAAATGTGTGGTCGTCACGTAACAAGCAACCAATTGCTGCCATTGACCCAACCAAACCTTGACCCGTACCGACACTATAATACTCAATACCGTTCTCCCGTGCGATCTTTTCTGCAAATTGTATGCTTACAATATCAAACAAGGCAATTCGGCTGAGATCTTTTAGAGATTTTGGCACTTGTTCTTGTGTGAGAAAGGCAACAGCAGGATTTGTACCCCTAGCAGTTTCTGAACTATGCTCAATAACTTGTTTTATATACTCAATTATCCTGCGCTGATTCCTTGTTTGTATTCTAAGACAAACCGCGCCGTTCCCACGTGTTTTCCAAGGCACATTTGGATTCAGTCTGATTAGTAGCGGATAATCGATGAGCTTCGACTCTAGGTTTAACAAATACCGTACAATTTTAAACGCTAAGTGTGTGGTGCACCCACTGGTCACTGAATCGGTATCATCAAATCCAATATGAATAACAGCGGATGATTTTTCTCTGGGAGTTGTCATGATGATGGTTGAAGAAATATAATCAGATTGTTGCAGATATAATCTTATATCAAGCGGCTAAATCTGTACTGAGTTCTCAAGATCAGCTCTTAAGAAGATTATTATAAATAATCATGTTACGGTTTAAAAAATCGTGGAATGCGTTTTTCTCAAAACATAATTATTCGATGAAATTTATCATTAGTTCATGGCATCAAAGGATGAGAGAAATTATGAATCATCAGCCAGGATTAAATGCGAAGTATGTGGAATAATTTTTACCACAGAACAGGACAAAGAACAGCATAAGAAATTAGAACACAAGGAACACCAAAGGCCGACTGGCGTCAGCTAAGAGTTTGAAAAAGTAGGCGAATTCTGCTTGAAATTGAAAGCTGCTTCTCGCGGTTTCATTCACCATTTTTTACGTAAGTGTGTTAAGTCATATTGTGATCTTAGAGTAACCACACATGCTTATGAGTACGTGAAGAAAGTTAATTATGCATGATGTATATAAAGAACGATACATATATGAACAGCAAATCCATCCATGAAATTGATTTCAATAAACGCAATGGGCTGCTACCTGTGGTAGTTCAAGACCGAAAAACTAGAGACATTTTGATGCTAGCCTATATTAACAAAGAAGCACTCAACCACACAATTAAGACTGGAAACGCCCATTTTTGGAGCACTTCGCGTAATAAGTTATGGATGAAAGGAGAAGAATCGGGAAATGTGCATGTCGTTAAGGAAATACTAGTTGATTGTGACTGCGATGCCGTATTATACATAGTAGACACAGAATCAAATACATGTCACACAGGTTTGAGATCGTGTTTTCACAATATATTAGAAAATGGACGGTAAATTGAAATAACTCATGAAAAATTAGAAATAATTTCAACTTAATAGAAAGTCATTGAAAGACATGTTAAGTAATTATGACATATTTGACAATAAAATTTAGTAATATTAAAATTGTGCTTAGAGAACCTTATCTATATCGTATAGAGGATAGGTGATAGTCGTAAGAATGGGCATTATACAATCACTTAAGTGTAGGGAATGCGCTGCTGAATATGAACCGCGATTTATATATATATGTGAGGACTGTTTCGGCCCCCTTGATGTCATTTATAATCTTCCTTCGGATTTAAAAAAGGACATTTTTACATCCAGACAAGAGAAAACGTATTGGAGATATTTTGAGCTTCTTCCAATTAATGACAAAAGCAATATCATAGACCTCAACGCAGGTTTTACTCCTCTGCAACATGCGGATAGACTTGGTAAGGAAATAGGAGGACTGAAAAACCTATTCATTAAGAATGATTCTGTAAATCCGACATTTTCCTTTAAGGATAGGCCTGCAGGTGTAGCTGTTTCAAAAGCTAAGGAGATTGGATTAAATGCAGTAGGGTGTGCATCAACAGGCAATCTTGCGTCTGCAACTGCAGCACATGCTGGTAAAGCAAAATTGCCATGTTATATTTTTGCTCCTTCTGATATAGAACATGTGAAGATCGCTCAGGCGTTATCATATGGTGCCGAATTTGTAGCAGTAGATGGGACCTATGATGATGCCAATAGAGTCGCCTCAATAATTGGTGACTCTAAAGGTATCGGTGTTGTAAATATTAATATGAGGCCTTATTACGTAGAGGGTTCCAAGACCCTTGCCTACGAAGTAGCTGAGCAAATGAACTGGCAAGTACCTGACAATCTGATAATTCCGGTTGGAAGTGGAGCAATGTTGAATGCAATTTGTAAAGGATTTGAAGAATTGCATAGGCTTGGATTTATCGATGGTGTAAAAAATTTACGAATAACCGCGGCACAACCTCGTGGTTGCTCTCCAGTAGTGGATGCTTTTAAAAGAAAAAGTGATAATGTTGTGCCCGTGGAACGACCTGAAACGATCGCGAAAAGCCTCGCAATAGGTGATCCAGGTGATGGGTTGTATGTATTAAAAAAATTGAAGCAATATAATGGAATTGCAGAAGATGCTACAGATGAAGAAATTGTTGATGGGATATTAACACTTGCCAGAACAGAAGGTATCTTTACAGAACCTGCCGGTGGGGTGTCAGTGGCTGTTCTTCGTAAGCTCATCGAAGATGGCAAAATCGATAGAGATGAGACAGTAGTTTGCTATATTACAGGTAATGGATTGAAGGCGACAGAAGCAATTATGAATATGCTTCCTAAACTTAATGTGGTAAAGCCAGATGCGCAGATAGTTTCAGCCATGATAAGATAGGTAAATCATGTGTATGTACAAAATATTAGGGAGATATAATAATAAACATGGCCATAGTTGAATTCACAATTCCGTCTGTATTAAACAAAGGAGCAGGAGAAAAAAAGATCTCATTGCATGCGAAAAACTTGGATGATGCATTTACAAAACTCTCCGACCAAATGGGAGAAGATTTTAAGAGAAGGGTCTTTGATCTCAACGGCAAGCCGCGTGCCTTAATTAACATCTATATCAATGGAAAAAATATGCGATTCAAGAATGACGGCATGACAACATCTCTTGCGGATGGCGATTCTGTGTATATATTACCTGCAGTAGCAGGAGGAGCAGATCTTTCAAGTGAAGATTTCCAGCGTTATTCTAGGCAAATAATGCTTGAGGAAATAGGTTTTACAGGAATGGAAAAAATTCGTGAAGCTAAAGTCTGCGTAATCGGCACAGGGGGGATTGGGAATCCTGTTGTCACTCAGCTCACCGCAATGGGCATTGGCAAATTAAAGATTGTCGATAGGGACGTAGTGGAGATCTCAAATTTACATAGACAGCATCTTTACTGCGACAAGGATGTTGGTAAGGTCAAAGTTGAAGTGGCAGCCGACCGCCTAAGAGCAATGAATCCGGCAGTAGAAATAGAAGCCGCTCCACTTTCTGTAACCAAATATACGGCTGAAAACATTATCGCTGGATTCGATATTGTTATTGATGCTCTTGATAGCATAGATGCTAGATACGCACTAAATGACGCATGCGTCAAATTTAACACCCCTTTTATTTATGGCGGGGCATTAGGGGTAGTGGGTTCAATTTGCACTATACTGCCAAACAAATCTGCATGTTTGCGGTGCATATTTCCTGCATTATCCGAGGATGATATGCCAACATGCAGTACAGAAGGGGTACATCCATCGATATTGTACTTGGTAGCTGGTATCCAGGTATCAGAAGCTATCAAAATAATCATGGGCCAGCAGCCAACGCTCGAGAATAGGCTGCTTTACGTTGACTTGAATGAACTATCGTTCGATAAAATAAAAGTATCAAGACAAAATGAATGCCCCTCATGCGGAATAAAGAATAAAAAAGAGGAACCGATGCTCGTAGTAAAGCAGCTCATTGTAGAAGAACTCTGTGGAAGAGACAACGGAAAGAGAACATATACGGTCAGTCCGTCAAAGCTGTTATCTTCACCAATTAGTTTAGTAGGAATAGCAAAGAATGCAGAATCAGCCGGGTACTATGTCAAAACTAAAGGTAACCTAGGACTAACAGCAATAAGCAACAAAACGGGTCATTTATCGGTAAGTTTTCTCTCTAGTGGCGCTGCAACAATAGTTGGCGCAAAGGACGAACAAGACGCAGTGTCAATATACCGATCTTTTACAAACGGCATTCAAAGTATACAATAAAATCTCGTTAGATAGGAAAATCTTTTGGTTTGCTAGAACTACCTTTGAACGTGAAAACAAATATCTGAATGATCATGCATATGACCGCCTTTTGTTTATTGCAATGGGCGGCTCAAACAACAACTACTCTAACACGTTTAATCGTCGTAAACGATGCGTTACAAGCATTAAATTAGTTTTATAACTAGTAAAGACCTTGCAGTCAAAATCGATTATTCTTTAAATACGATAAATAATAATTCATTTTCAACTATCTTGCTATTGCGAACTCTCACCAACTGATGATCTTTTAGCTGCGCTAAAAGATCCAATTGAAACGTCAGGAAGATTGTCATGCACTCTCTGTTCTGCAAGAGCACTCGCCTCAGATAGGATCCTTTCTATGTCTTCACCGCGAGCACCAAATTCAAATGATTCAGTTCCTATGCCTCCTATGCTTCCAGCGTTACTCAGGACTTCGTTGAAAACGCCGTTTATTTCGCCTAATTCTGAATCCACATCCGGCATCGCTCCAGACAAGCCGGATTTTACTTTGGTTAATGCTCCAATTGCAGGAGTGATTGACTCTACTGCATCGCCCATGCTTAGTGTAGACTCCAATCTAAGGTTTACCTGTTCTACCGCCATTTTTATCTGCGAGATCATCTTCCCAGTCTTTTTGGTCTGTGCTAATTCATTGGATAGCATTTTGCTTTTTTGTATGTCATGTTTTTGCAAGCTTGATACAACTTGATTGAACAATAAATTCTCCTTGTCTCTCAGATTATGTAATACCGTGTCCAACTTTTGACTTTGTGCCTGGATTTTGTTCTTTGCAAATTCGACTCTTGGTTTTAGCGGCTGCGGTGTTCTTACCTTTTCTTTTATCTTTTCCGAAGTGGCTGGTTTTCTCTGTCTAATCCAACTACGGTCAAAGTTCATTATTACATGATAAAATCATATAAACGGATTAAAATGCATTGTTATAATTGCGCAACAAAATAGTGAAATTTATAAACACGACCTCTAATATAAACCCGGTTTTGAGAACCGTGTCAAAGGGACAAGTAGTTAAGTTTCATAGCCTACTTTGACTACGGATGCATGATTTAATACATAGGTGCTAGCCAGTCAATAAGCTCGTCTAATTCATCGCATACTATCTTTACTCTTATTGGACCTAGTGGCGATTCGGTTTCGTCTTCAGTGAACACTACCACGCCCGCGAATGCTGCTTGTTTGTTCAAGAGAAACCACGTGGTATTAGAGAGTCGGTTATCTAAGAGCATTCTTCTGAAAACCCCTAGCGCAGCTCTGGATCTAACTTGATCATAAGTGATGGTTAAACATCCAAGATCGAAACAACGAGCAATAATTAATGATCCGTATTTTAGTTCAGGCGAACATCCATCGAATATATTGGTGATTGCAGAAGTCACCTTATCTGAACTCTCGGAGGGGTTGACCGTAGCCTCTATCCTCAATTCAACTCGAACAGAAGTTGGTGTTTTTTTCATGAGTCAAATATCCATATGTCTTCATAAAACATCCTTTTATTATTTTTATTATTATTTGTAATTCGATCTGGTCCATTTTCTTATGATTTCAAATGCCTTTTCCTTTAGCTGATCAACTGTTAAGTCATTGTTCGATAGCGTTTCATCAGCCAAAGCAATTGGCTCGCTGATGCCTACTGTAAGTTCTCGCTGGTCCCGAGTTGTAAATTCTTCCATGGCAGAGGGGTCATCGGATCTCGCCCTTTGCTTTAAATATGTAAATCTCTTGTTGGTCGAGGCATGTATAGCAAGCAACTTGACACAACCAACTCTTTTTAATATTTCAACTTCAGCGATTCCACGTATGCCATCAATGACTATATTATCTTTTTCTGCAGTGCTGATATCCTCTCTATTAATTTTCCTCAGAATCAAATGAGCGATTGCTCCGGGACCCAAATCATTACGCAGCTTAAGCATTAGCTTGCCTAAATTAATGTCAGTAGGATCTAAATTTCGCTGTCTGGCCTCTTCTCTTATTACATCTCCCATTGCTATTGTGTAAAATCCCTTCTCCCTTAATGACTCGGCGATAGTTGATTTGCCAGCGCCAGGCATACCGGTGATACAGACAATTAGCCTGTGCCGCTTGTTAGCCTCTGATTTCGTCATGATGATTTTTATTGCTTTTACCATATATTATATGCTGTAATTCAAATCACATATGGTGTAATGTCATAAAGTATCATTTTGCTGCAAGGCCTTTTTTCTAACAGAACTTATAGGTTAGCATTAATTAAAAAGTTAATAGAGGTACTTTTTAAGAGATTTGAATGATTTGAAACGACTACGGTCTTTTGTAGCTCTGGAAATAAATAACAAAAATGCCATCGAGAAATTGCAGTTAGAGCTATCAGAAGTCGCATATTTCAGAGATCAAAAAGTAAAACCAGTTAAAAAGGAGAACCTTCACTTTACTGTTATTTTCCTTAACAAGCTAGACCAGCCAAATATTGAAAAAATAAAAAACAAATTATCTGAATTAACTTTTCAGCCAGTTAAAATAAGGTATAGTGGTCTTGGCGCATTCCCAAACCCAAGCTTGGCTAACGTAATCTGGGTTGGCATTGAAGAGGAAGGAAAGAGCAAAATCATCAACCTAGCCGATTCTGTGATCTCAAAATTAAAAGAAATTGGTTTTAGACCAGATAAACCATTTACCCCTCATTTAACAATATTTCGCGCCAAAAAAGAAAGGCTTAGAGTAAAGGAGATATTGTCAAAATACAGTACAAAGAGTCTAGGAAATGACGTTATTCAAAAGTTATCTCTAAAATCTAGCAGTCTTACTCCTCAAGGGCCGGTCTATTCTGACATTTTTGTGGTGTACTCAAAATGAGTCATGTCCTGGAAGAAACGATGTTCAAGGCATTAAAGCGATGCAAGCCATCCATGGTTGAGGCTACAAGATTACAAACGGTAGCCGAGCAAACCTTGCAGCTGGTAAATTCATACAATTCACCTAAAATAGTCGAAATAGTCTTCGGCGGATCGTTTGCCAAGGGAACTTGGCTAAAGTGTGAGGCAGATATCGACATTTTTGTAAAAATAGCTGCGTATACCAGATTAGAAGAATTTGAAGAGCTTGGCAAACGAATAGGACTCAACTCTTTAAGACATTATAAACCTAATATTCGCTATTCTAGCCATCCTTATGTAGAAGCATTTGTCAGAGGAGTCAGAGTAAACGTTGTACCATGTTATGATGTAGAAAGAGGCAAATGGAAAAGTGCAGCGGATAGGTCTCCATTCCATACTCAATATATTATCGATAATTTGGACGAAGATAAAAAAGACCAAGTGAGGCTACTGAAAAAATTTCTTAAAGGATGTGAAATATATGGGGCTGAAATTGCAACGGCTGGATTTAGCGGGTACGCTACTGAAGTTATGGTCCTAAAATTTGGCTCGTTCAGAGCCGTTTTGGAGGAGATTGCTAATATGAAACCACAGTTGGGATCAGAAAAAAAGCAAGTGATCTCTGTACAGAAAGTAGACGAGGAAATTATAAAGACGTTCGATAGCCGGCTAATTATAATTGATCCTGTTGATCCTAGAAGAAACCTGGGAGCCGCGATTTCAACAGAAAGCATTGGCAGATTTGTGTTGGCCGCAAGGGCATTCCTAGCGAGACCTTCGCTTGATTATTTTATCGAATCGAAGAGAATTAGGAAATACGTCCACCATTTTGATAATCGTCTTTATCAGAACTTACTTGTGATTGAATTCACTTATTCCAAGCGCAGCCCCGATGTGATCTGGGGTCAGCTAAAGAAATCTCTAAGAGCACTTTCAAAACAGCTAGAGATTGCTGATTTCAAAGTGATACGAAGTACATGTATCACAGACGAAAAAAAGCTAGCCGCATTTGTATTTTTGTTGGAATCGTCCAATCTGGTGCCGTATTGTGACAGAATCGGTCCAGAAATTCTTATGAGAAACGCAACCGACAATTTCATCTTAAAAAACAAAAAGAATTCCATTCTAATGTGGGTCGATGACGAAATGAGGATCAGAAATCTAATAAAGAGAAGGGAAATATCGGCCAAACACTATCTCACCTCATTGTTGACGGAACACATCGAGATTTCAGGAATTACCTCGGGGTTGATTGACGATATCGCACAATCATTTCAAATTTATACCGGAGATGAACGAAGAATAAAAGGAATAACCATAGATGCAATTAACAAGATTATCACACGCGAGCCCTTCAGATAGCGATACCGAAGTTGATATTTCTTCGACTGAGATTGCAAATATCATTTCATATCCCAATTTTTCTGCCAAAGACTACTCGGATCGTTTGAACGAAATTTCTTCATTTGGTATAAGTCATTTTTTACTCGGTGGCAGAACAAAAATTGGGAAAATAAATATTGCTGGCAAAGGCTGCGTAAGTATCGTTCTTAAGGTTAGAGCCAAAAACAGAATCTATGCTCTAAAAATAAGAAGAACTGACGCAAATAGGGTTAGCATGGAGAGAGAATATTATTTACATAATCTAGCTAACTCTGCTCAAGTTGGTCCACAATTGTTTCACTCATCGAAAAATGTTATTGTAATGGAATTCATAGATGGTCTTAGCCTGATTCATTGGATTAGGAATGAGGACATAAGTGCAAATGATGCGCGCCATCTCGCTTTTTCCATACTTCAACAGTGTTATCGCCTAGATAGCTCACAGATTGATCACGGACAATTAAGTTGTCTTAATCACCATATTCTAGTGTCAAAATCTAACAGTGCAGCGAATGTAATTGACTTTGAGACGGCAAGTACTGCTAGGAAGCCATCTAACGTGACTGCGGCTGTTCAATCGTTATTTCTGAGCGGAATAATAGCATTGCGAATGAATCAACTGCTAAATGTTATGAAGAAGGAAAGTATCCTACAACTATTAAAGACGTATAAACAAAACCCCAATAAAATTAACTTTGACAACATTATGAACATCTTTAGCTAGTTCTTCAACGTGAATCAGAATGTATTACAGGTAATACACACGCCACCGCCAACTAATCTAACGGTGTTTGGAGTGGCCTCTTCTAGTAAGCATCGCTTCATTTTCGGACCCGTGATAAGTTTTTCGCTGCTTTAGTGCGTTATCGATTTCCACGTTTATAGTAGCAAGAGAAAATTGCCTTAACAGTTTTGCTAATTCCGACTCTGTGTTAAGCATGTACATTCTAGTTTTCCCTATCTTACCTGTTTCCTTTACTATTTGCTTGCTAACTAGACGTGGCAAGACCCTTTGTAAAGTTCTAAGCGGGACTCGTGTTATTTTGCTTATCTCAGGCGCAGAATAATCGAATTTCTGGTTTAGAACAAGGAAATCTAGGATTCTGGCACTTGTGTTCTGGAAGATCGCCTCTAATGGCCTTTTCTTGTTATACAATACCTCTCTGCGTAGGACTACCTCAGCCATACTTTAGATATTGCGCCGCGTGTATATAAACACACGACATTATAGACGTGAAAAGTGCCCAGTAAGAGTAGGAATGTGTCACGAGTGGCGCAGATTTAAATAGCCTGGCGGGTAGCATACTACATAGTGCTTTCGACCGCTGAATGGCGCAAATGGTTGTTGCAACAATTAATTGGGGAAGGTGTTCATAATGTTGTTTTAGACGAACAAATACGTATGGAAGCAGGCAGACACTACGATACCAATTTTGACCTTGCTTTAAGATCCCTTAAGGACGATGGTATCATAATGTCGCTTGAATCAAAACAGCAGAAGAAATACGTTGTGAATTATGACAAGCTAGAACAAGCTCATACAATAATAAATTCTGACCCAAAAGAAAGCGGACAAGAGAATGTATTGGTGCAGCCTTATTTACGGGAACCTGAGGGATACATATTCTGGTTCGATAATAAGGGAAGTGGGCAGCGCAAAAAACAAAGTATCTATAACTTATATTTTAAAAAAACAGACAATCTTAACTTCGCGGCACAACTTATTACGAGATCGGTAGATAATCCTAAGAGCGTGTACATGGGTTCGTTAAACGACCCTGAATCTTATATATCAAGGCTTTGGCGTGCTATATCAATTATAACATCCGAGAGTAAAGATGGCTCATTCATATTGCAAGATGTACAGGACAGGGACCGAGTAGCATGTGGTAATAATCGTCAGCGTGGAAAAATTGCACTTATAATTTTTCACAAACTTGGATATCTTCAGAAGGTGAGCGTAAAAGGAAATTCAACAGTATTCAAGCTCACCGGCAAGAAGCCTTTTACTATAACCCTAGACGATATTTTTGACCGTTTCTAATAGCAATCTTTGTATCAATATTCACACTATATCGATATAATATAGATGTACTGGCCAGAATATTTGACAATCTGATGTTCAAAAAGAAGCGATCCCCATGAGGTTCACTATCATACTCGTAGAATGGATAAGCATTATGCTACAGCTAATAAGAGTACGTGACGACCTATCAGATTAGAATCTCTGCATTACTCATATATAGCTTTGTCGGAGTATATTTTTGTACAGGGAGACAATATCTTGACTGGTACAGGAGATGGATCTGCAAATACATCAAGGCCCAGGTATCTTGATCGTAAAATTGTCTCTAATGACGGTCTCGTTGATGAGCTCCAATTTTCTGCAGACGTTAAAAAATGCTGTGTTTCGTTCGTCGACATGGTACATTCTACCGAAATTATAGCACGAATTTCTGATCCAGCAAGAGTTAGAAAGTACTATTCAACCTTTATCAATACCATAGCAGCGATAGCCAAGAGTTTCGACGCCAAAATTATAAAAAATACAGGCGATTGTTTGATACATTACTTTCCAAAAACATTTGATTATTCTAACTCGTCTGCTTTCCAAGATGTGATAGAATGCGGCTTGGCTATGGTGGAAGCCAGCTCGTCGATTAACGTGCCCTCAACCGATTACAAGCTGCCTGCTATTAACTATAGAATTAGCGCTGATTACGGTTCTGTACAGATAACTAGGTCGATAACTTCTGCTACCAATGATCTGTTTGGACACGTGGTAAGTCTTTGTAGTAAGATGAACTCACTGGCATCTCCAAATGGAATGGTAATCGGGAACAACCTCCATCAAATAATTAAGAATTATTATTCTAATAATTATGATTTTGAAATGTTAAAGGGAAGCGATCTTATTGATGCCGGAGAAATATATAATATATACGCGGTGAGTCCCAAAAACAGAGACATCGCTGCGTT
>Ga0075424_100000140_pt1 | contig 47085 bp, 39 predicted proteins | sample SoiMethybrSBSTD3_FD_75301 | JGI IMG/M metagenome (GOLD analysis project Ga0075424, IMG submission 75301) | Bulk soil microbial communities from a Populus tree surrounding site in Tennessee, USA - Soil MetaG P. TD hybrid SBSTD3 | ecosystem: Environmental > Terrestrial > Soil > Tree plantation...
TGATGCTCGAGCGGGAGGGCATCGACGTACGCGGCAAGAACGCCGTGATCGTCGGACGCAGCAACATCGTGGGCCGGCCGATGGCGCTCGAGCTTCTCATGAAGGCGGCGACAGTCACCGTCTGCCACAGCCAGACGAAGGAACTCGCCCGCCATGTCGGCGAGGCAGACATCCTCGTCGCCGCCATCGGCAAGGCCCGCTTCGTCCCCGGCAACTGGGTTCGTCCCGAAGCCATCGTCCTTGACGTCGGCATCAACCGGCTGCCTGACGGCAAGCTGGTCGGCGACGTCGATTACGAGGAGGCTGCGAAGCGAGCCGGCTGGATCACGCCGGTGCCAGGCGGCGTGGGTCCGATGACGATCGCGGCACTCATGAAGAACACGCTCGACTCCCGCCTGCGGCGCGGCAACTAAAGGGGCGCGTCCCCTCTTACTTTCTTCTCCACGTCGTGCCGCCCGCTCCGTCCTCGAGGACGATGCCGGCGCCGGCGAGCCCGTCACGGATCCTGTCGGCTTCCGCGAAGTCGCGGCGGCGGCGCGCGTCGAGCCGCGCCGCGATCCGCCGCACAATCTCGGCCTCGTCCGGTGCACTCGTCGGGCTGCCTCCGGGCGCAAGGGCCGAGGGGATCGCGAGCCATTCTTCCGGTGCTCGCCCAAGCAGGCCGAGGTGAGCGCCGAGCTGCCGGAGTTCCGCTGCGAGAGCGCGCGCCGTCGCGTGCTCGCCGCCCGCCTTGGCGACGTTGAGCGCACGCGCCGCGTTCTGCAGGGCCGCGATCGCGCCGGGCGTGTTGAAATCGTCGTTCATCGACTCCGCGAATTCGCGGCTGGCGTCGGCTGGCACGGATTTTGCGGCCGGCTCGACGTCACGCAGCGCGAGATAGAGCCGCTGCAGGGCGGCGTCCGCCTGGCGCAGGTTGTCGTCGGTGTAGTTGAGCGGCGCGCGGTAATGCGCCGACAGGAGGAAGGCCCGCATCACCTCCGGCCTCAGCCGCGGCAGCACCTCGCGCACGGTTTGGAAATTGCCGAGCGACTTCGACATCTTCTCGTCGTCGATGCGCAGGAATCCGTTGTGCATCCAGAGCCGCGCAAACGTGGACCCGCAGGCGGCGCAGGCCTGCGCGATCTCGTTCTCGTGGTGCGGGAACTTGAGGTCCATGCCGCCGCCGTGGATGTCGAACTCGGCACCGAGCAGCGCGACCGCCATCGCCGAGCACTCGATGTGCCAGCCCGGACGGCCCATGCCCCACGGCGAGTCCCACGCGGGTTCGCCGGGCTTGGCGCGTTTCCAGAGTACGAAATCGAGCGGGTCGCGCTTCGCCTCGTCGACCTCGACGCGCGCGCCAGCGCGCAGGTCCTCGAGCTTCTTGCCCGAGAGACGACCGTAATCCCGGAATCCGGCGACGGAATAGAAAACGTCGCCGTCCGCACCCACGTAGGCGAATCCCCGGTCGACGAGCCTGCCGATCATCACGATGATCTCGGGGATGTAACCCGTCGCTCGCGGCTCGTGATCGGGCGCGAGCAGCCCGAGCGCCGCGAAGTCTTCGTTCATCGATGCGATGTAGCGCGCCGTCAGGGCCTCATACGGCTCGGCGCGCTCGCGCGCACGGGCGAGGATCTTGTCGTCGATGTCGGTGATGTTCCGGACATACGTCACGCGGAATCCGGAGGCGTCGAGCCAGCGCCGCGCGACGTCGAAGGCGACCTGCGAGCGCGCGTGCCCGACGTGGATGTGGTCGTAGACCGTGATGCCGCACACGTACATCCGCACGCGGCCCGGCTCGATGGGCTCGAACGGCTCCTTGCGTCCGGACATCGAATTGTGGATGCGCAGCATGTTCAGCCGCCCCCGGCATTCGCTGCGGCCGTGAGCCGGTCGCGGACGATTGCCGGCGGAATCGCCGCGAGAAGCTGCGCGAGCTCGGGCCCGTCGTGGCGGCCCGTCAGCGCAAACCTCAACGGCATGTAGAGCGACTTGCCCTTGCGCCCGGTGCGCGCGCTGAGCCGCGCGGCGAGCGCCCCGAGGTCGGAGCCCGCCTCCTCGTGGGATGCGAGCGCCGCTGTGAAGAATGCAGGTCCCGCCTCCGCGATCGCGCGCTCGGCGTCCGGAGCGAGCGGAGGCAGCGCGCCGCCGAGCACCGCCAGCCAGTCGCCAGCATCGCCGGGCAGCAGCAGGTTGCCGAGCAGGAGCGACGCGGCGGCCGCGCGCCGATCCGGATCCCAGCCGTCCGGGAACGCCGGTGCGAGCCAGTCCGAGGCGGCGTGAGCATCGAGCCGCCGCACCGCCTCGCGCTGCCAGTGGTCGAGCTGCACCGGGTCGTAGTGCGCCGGCGCGCGGCCGAGCCGGCCGGCGTCGAATCGGCGCGGCCAGTCGCGTGGCTCGACCCATTCGTCCGGCGCACCATGGTGGCCGAGACGAAGCAGGTAATTGCCGACGGCGGACGGGAGGTAGCCGCGCCGCCTGAGCTCGGCGATCGTGACGCTGCCGCGGCGCTTCGACTGAGGCGAGCCGTCGGCGTCAAGCAGGAGCGGCAGGTGGCCATAGCGCGGCGCTGCCAGGCTGAGCGCGCGCAGCAGCAGGAGCTGGCGCGGCGTGTTGCTGAGATGGTCGTCGCCGCGCAGGACGTCGGTCACGCCCATCAGCGCGTCGTCGACCGCGTTGCAGAAGAAGAATATGGCGCTGCCGTCCGCGCGGCGCACCACGAAGTCACCGAGCGTCGCCGACTCGATCGCCTGCGGACCGCGCACGAGGTCGTCGAAGCGCACTGTCTCCGGTTCCGGGATGGCGAACCGGAGCGCGGCCTTTCGTCCTTCACGCTCGCGCGAGGCTCGCGCGGCGGCATCGAGGCCGCGGCAGGTGCCGGGATAACGCGGCGCCTCGCCGGCGGCGGCCTGGGTCCGTCGCGCGACCTCGAGCTCGGCGGCCGTGCAATAGCAGGGATACGCAAGGCCCTCGCGCTCGAGTCGCGCAAAGAGCTCCGCATAAATCGCGCCGCGCTCCGACTGCCGGTAGGGCCCGCGGCCGTCGTCGCGGCCCGGCCCCGCATCCCATGCAATTCCGAGCCAATCGAGGTCCGCGAGCTGCGACGCGACGTGGTCCTCTCCGCTGCGCTCCCGGTCGGTGTCCTCGACTCGCAGGACGAATCGTCCCCCGCGACCACGCGCGACCAGGAAGCTGAACAGCGCCGTGCGGGCGTTGCCCGGATGCAAGGCGCCTGTCGGGCTCGGCGCAAATCGTGTGACGGCCACCGGTTCCATGCCAGGACAGTCTAAGGGATCGGCCGCGCCGCCTCACGCGGGAGGTAGGCTAGAATCGCAGCGAGGTGCCCGTCATGCCGCGTCTGCTCCCGTCGCTCGCCGCCCTGCTCTTCCCGCTCGCCGCGCTCGCACAGGAGCCGGCATCGCTTGCGCCGCGCGTCAAGTTCGTAACGAGCGTCGGCGACTTCGTCGTCGAGGTTGACACGGTGCGCGCACCGCTCACCGCCGAGAACTTCCTGCGTTACGTCCGCGACGGCGCCTACGACGGCACGGTGTTCCACCGCGTGATCGCAAATTTCGTGATCCAGGGCGGCGGCTACGACGAGCACCTCGCGGAGCGCACGCCGCGGGCGCCGATCCCGAACGAGAGCGGCAACGGCCTCTCGAACCGGCGTGGCACGCTCGGGTTGGCGCGCGAGGATTCCCCGCACTCCGGATCGTCCCAGTTTTACATCAACCTCATCGACAACGCGGGGCTCGACCCGCTTCCGAGCCGCTGGGGCTATGCCGTGTTCGGGCGGGTCGTTGAAGGCATGGACGTGGTCGACCGGATCGGTTACCTGCGGACGGAGACGGTGCCGAACTTCGGCTCCGATGTTCCCGTCCAGCGGCCGCTCGTGAAGCGCGCGTACGTCGTCAATGACGCCGCCGCCGCGCCGGCGCCCGCGGCGCCAGCTCCGGCCGAGCCGAAGCCGGGCGGCACCGAGTGACCGCCTGGTTCGTCTCGGACCTGCACCTCGACCCGACAACGCCGCAGATCGCGGACCGCTTCAAGCGCTTCCTCGCCGGCCACGCGCGTGGCGCGCGCTCGTTGTTCCTGCTCGGTGACCTCTTCGAAGCCTGGATCGGCGATGACGACCCGGAGCCGGCGCACCGGGAAATCGTCGCGGCGATCGCCGCCGTCGCAGCCGCGGGAACGCTCGTCTACGTGATGCGCGGCAACCGAGATTTCATGCTCGGCGAGCGGTTCTGCGCCGAGTCCGGCGCAATCCTCCTGGACGACCCCGCCATCCTCGACGTGAAGGCCGAGCGAGTCCTGCTCTCGCACGGCGACGGCTTCTGCGTGGACGACCGCGCATACCAGAAACTGCGCGCGCTGGTGCGCGACCCCGCTCTCCGTGCCGGATTCGCACGCCTGCCGATCGACGCCCGGCGCCGGCTCGCGAGCGAGGCGCGCGAAGGAAGCCGCGAACACCTGGCGAACGCCTCCGCCTACATCACCGACGTCAACCAGCCCGCCGTCGAATCCGTGATGCAGGACGCCGGCGTCGCGCTCATGATCCACGGGCACACCCACCGGGCGGGCGTGCACCGGTTCCGGTCGGACGGCGTCGACCGCACCCGCGTCGTGCTTGGCGCCTGGCACGACGAGGCGAACGTCGTTCGCTGGGACGATTCGGGCTGGCAACTCCTGTCGTGTCCTGCATGATCAACAGCCGGCGCGGCCCTGGGCGGCGCCTGGGCTGGCTCGTTCGCTCCGCCGGAACTTAGTCGCTCACTCGCCTGCCCAGACGCCACCCCGGCCAAGCAAGTACGCGCGTCCGCCCGTCAGCGCTCGAGCTCGTCGCGTTCCAGTTCGCGGGTGGCGTCGAGGAGCTCGTCGGCACCGGCGAAGCGGCGTTTAGGGTCCTTCGCGATGCAGCTGTAGAGGAGCTCATTGAAGCGCTTGAGCTCCGGCCGGAGCTCGGGAAGCGGCTCGTGCGCGTGCTTGTAGATCACCTGCATTGGCGTACCCGCGACGTAGGGTTTGCGGCGCATCAGCATCTCGAAGAAGATGATTCCGAGGCTGTAGATGTCGCTGCGCTCGTCGGTGTCGCGACCGTGCCCCTGCTCCGGGCTCATGTAATAGGGCGTCCCGAAGATCTCGCCGCTGTTCGTGATCGCGGCGTCGAGCTCGATGTGCTTCGCGAGGCCGTAGTCGATAAGCGCCACCGAGAGCTCGTCGCGCAGCATCACGTTGCCCGGCTTGAGGTCGCGATGCAGGACGCCGGCGCCGTGGAGGACCTTGAGCGCCTCCGCCATCTGCCGCATGAAGGTCAGCGCACGGATCGCCGCGATGCCGTTCCTGATGCGCCCGCGCAGGTCGCCAAGCGGGAAATATTCCATCGCGATGAAGGCGTGGTCGTCGGCGACGCCGAAGTCGTGGACGCGCGCCACGTTCGGATGGACGATGGCCGCCGCGATCTGGTACTCGCGCAGGAAGCGGTCGAAATTCCGGACTCCCGCGCCCTCGTCCGGCGGCTGGTGCAGCACCTTCAGCGCGACCTTCGACCCGGTCCGCTCGCTCTCCGCCAGGTAAACGCTGGACACCGGGCTCTCGGCCAGCTGGCTGACATAGCGGAAGCCGCGGATCGACGCCTCGCCGAACCGCGTCAAGCGTGCTGCCTCGTCGACGCGCACGGCTGGCCGGGAAACCTGGCCGCGCCGCGCCTGCGCGGCGCGCAGTGCGCCGATGAGCGCGGCGTGGTCGACCTTCTGCCGCGAGAGGCAGGCGTGGGCACCCGCATGGATGGCGTGCTCCTCCAGTTCGGGAGACGGCTTTGCCATCAGGTAGACGATCGGGGGAAAGCCGTTGCGCCGGCTGAGGTCGCGGAGCCAGTCGATGCCGAAGTCCTGCCCGGGACTGTCGCCGAGCAGCACCGCATCGTAGGCGCTGCCCGAGAAGTCGGCCGGAAGCCGCCCGCGCGCGGCCGGCTCGTATTCGGCGACCGAGGGCGAGTCAAATCCGGTGTGGATATGCTGTGCCAGCAGGCGCCGAAAATCGTCGTGGTCGTCGATGATCAGGACCCGCACCGACATGGCGTCATTCTACATGGGAGCGGAAATGCCCGGCTGCCGCAGCGCGAGCACGACGTCGCCGACGTTCGTCCCCGTCGGTCCCGTATGCAGGAGGTCGCCGGTGGCCTCGAGGAGCGGGCCGCTGTCGGCCGATCGCAGCGCTTCGGCGATTTCGATCCCCGCGTCCGCCGCGCGCGTCACGGTCCCGCCATCGACGATCGCGCCGGCGTCCTCGCTGTCACCGTCGCGGCCATCCGTGCCTGCGGCGAGCAGTACAAAGTCGGTATGGCCGGCAATCGCACGCGCCGCGGCGGCGGCGAAATGTTGGCAGCGCCCGCCCCGACCCGGCCGCGCCGGCAGTCGCACGGTGGTTTCGCCGCCGTGGACGACGAGGTCTGCATCGGCCACGGCAAGCTCATGGCAGACGCGGCGCGCGGCGGCTTCGGCATCGCCCGCGAGGCGCGCGGTGCCGCGCAGCGATCTGAGGCCTTGCGCCGCAGCCGCGCGCGCGATCGCCTCGAGCGCATCATCGAGCGTGCCGACGAGGCGCGGCCTCAGGCCGGGCGCATCGAGCAGGCCCGACGCCAGCACCGCCGGATCGTCGTGCGGGACGTCCGAGATCATGAACGCCTCGAGCCTCGCGCCGGCAAAAAGTCCCGGCAGTCGCCCGCCCTTGATGCGGGAGAGCGCGCAGCGCTCGCGGTTGAGTTCCGCGATGTCGAGTCGCTCGTCGAGCGAGCGCTCGAACACGGCGCGGAGCTCGGCGAGACCGACGCCGGGAGCCGGCACCTCGACAAGCGCCGACGCGCCGCCCGAAACCAGCAGCAGCACCAGGCCGCCCGGCACGGTCCCCGACGCGAACTCGAGCAGCGCCTCGCCGGCGGCGAGGGTTCGCTCGTCCGGACGCGGGTGGCCGGCCTCGAGGCAACGAAGGCCAGGCCTTGCCTGCAGCTCGGCCGGGATCGCGTCGTCCGGCGCGACGACAAGGCCGCGCGCGACCGCGGCGCCGAGCGCGTCGATCACGCCGAGCGTCATCGAGGCGGCCGCCTTGCCGGCCGCGAAGACGCTGACGGGGCCGACGACCGGCTCTCCGGCCAACGCGGCGCGCATGCGCCGCCGCCCGTCGACGGCGGCCAGTCCGGTCCGGAAGAGGTCGAGGAGCAGTGCTCGCCGCGGGTCGGCGGGCGTCACACGGCGCGGGCCGTGCGCCCGCCCGGCAGGTCGAGGAGCCGCTGGGCGCGCACGCCGTCCGAGCGCTGGTGCTCGATGCGCGCCAGGTACTCGCGGGTGACGTCGCCGGTGACGTATTCGCCGGAGAAGCAGGACGTGTCGAAGGCCGTGATGCGCGCGTCGTCATGCCGGCAGGCCGCGACGAGGTCGTCGAGATCCTGGTAGACGAGCCAGTCGGCTCCGATCGCGGCCGACACGTCCTCTTCGCTGCGGCCGTTCGCCACCAGCTCGGACGCGACCGCCATGTCGATCCCGTAGACGTTCGGGAAGCGCACGGGCGGCGCCGCGGACGCGAAATAGACCTTGCGCGCGCCCGCCTCGCGCGCGAGCTCGATGATCTGGGCGGAGGTCGTGCCGCGCACGATCGAGTCGTCGACGAGCAGGACGTTGCGGCCCCGGAACTCGAGGTCGATCGCATTCAGCTTGTTGCGCACGGACTTCTGCCGCATTTCCTGTCCCGGCATGATGAACGTGCGGCCGATGTAGCGGTTCTTGACGAATCCCTCGCGGTACTTCACGCCGAGGGCGAGCGCGAGCTGCAGCGCGCTCGTGCGGCTCGTGTCCGGGATCGGGATCACGACGTCGATGTCTTGGTCGGGCCGGAGGCGCGAGATCTTCTCGGCGAGCTTCTCGCCCATGCGCATGCGCGCCTTGTGCACCGAGATGTTGTCGATGATCGAGTCGGGCCGCGCGAAGTACACGTACTCGAAGATGCACGGGGTGTGCCGGCTGGCCGGCGCGCACTGCTCGGCGTGCATCCGCCCGTGCATGTCGATGTAGATCGCCTCGCCCGGACCGACGTCGCGCTCCAGGGTGAATCCGAGCATGTCGAGGGCGACGCTCTCGGACGCGAGCATCCACTCGATCCCGCGCGCCGTCTTGCGCTTGCCGAGGACCAGCGGCCGGATCCCGTGCGGGTCGCGGAAGCCCGCGATGCCGTGGCCCACGATCAGCATCACGACGGCGTATCCGCCGCGGCAGCGCCGGAACACGCCCTCGATGGCCCGGAAGACGTCGGCCGGCGCCGGCCGCGCCGTCGTCGAACGCTGCAGCTCGCTCGCAAACACATTGAGCAGCACCTCGGAGTCCGAGCGCGTGTTGAGGTGGCGCCGGTCCTCCTCGATCATCGTGCGCGAGAGCTCCTCCACGTTCGTCAGGTTGCCGTTGTGGCCGAGTCCGATGCCGAAGGGCGCGTTCACGTAGAACGGCTGCGCCTCGTCCGCCCCGTCGCAGCCGGCGGTCGGATAGCGCACGTGACCGATGCCGGCATTGCCGACCAGCTGGCGCATGTCCTCTTCGCGGAACACGTCGCGCACGAGGCCGGCGTCCTTGCGGACGAACAGCGCGTGCTCGTCCATGGTCATGATGCCGGCGGCGTCCTGGCCGCGGTGCTGTAGCACCGTCAACGCGTCGTAGATTCGCTGGTTGACGGCCGACGTTCCGACGATGCCGACGAGGCCGCACATGGGTCAGGTACCTGCCTTGCCGGCGGCGTCGTCGGTGGCCTTTTCATAGAGGTCGATCGCGGCCGGCCGCGCATAGCGCTCGATCCAGTTCGCGACGGAGGTTGCCGCCGGCATGGACTTCGTGCGGCCCCACCACGGCTCGCGGTCGAGCTCGACCGCCCGGCCCGCGAGCACGAGAAGCCCGATGATGACGGCGCCGCGCATCAGGCCGAATGCCGCGCCGAGCGTGCGGTCGACGGCCGCGATGCCCGTTGCGCGGCGCATGAAATGCGACACGATGCTGCCAGTGACCGCGCCGATGAGGAGTACGACGAGAAGGACGATCGCGCGCCCGGTCCACTCGCGCACGCCCGGTTCGGCGAGCGCGCCGCCGAGCCAGGGATTGACGACGTACGCGAAATGCCAGGCGAGCCACAGGCCGACCAGCCATGCGAGCAGCGAGATCGACTCGCGGATGAAGCCGCGGAAAAACCCGATGGCGCCCGAGACGAGCAGGATGATGGCGAAAATGTGGTCGGCGCCGTCCATCGGTCCCCGGGTCCGCGCGAAAGGTGCGGCATTCTAGCCGATCACGGGTGGCGAGCGACGACCGGCTGGAAGCCGTCCTTGGCGAGGCGCGCCGCAATCTCTTCGGCGCGCGCGCGTTCCTGCTCGGGACCCACGCGGACGCGGTAGAGCACCTGCCCCGACGCGCGGTACTCGAGCACGAAGGCCGCGTAGCGCCGCTCCTTCAGCTGCGCGACGAGTTGCTCCGCCTTGGCCCGGTTGGAGAAGGCGCCGAGCTGCACGGCCCAGGCCGTCGCGGTCGAAGACGACGATGGAGCCGGAGGCGAGGGTTGTGCGGCGGCCGGAGCGGCGGCCTGCGGTTTCGGTGACGCCGGCGGCGCGTCGGGGGCGCGGGCCGCCGGCTGTTGTGGCTTCGGCTCAGGCGTGCGCGCGGATTGTCCGGCCGGCTCGGACGTCGGCGGCATCGCCTCCGCAGGCTTGGGAGAAGCTGCGGGCGCCGCATCCGTCGAAGCTTCGGGAACGAGCACGGACTCTTCAGGCGGCGCGGGCGCATCGCTCGTCGGCACCTCGACGCGCCGTGTTGCCTCCGCCGGTGGTTCGGCCGGCGCGGTGCCGCGACCTTTGAGGATCGCGGGCACGAAGAGGACCACGATGGCGACCAGCACCAGCGCACCGATGAGCCGTTCGCGCACGCGCACTTCCATGGCGTTCGATTGTATCCGCTGCCGTGATCAATTCCCGGCTCCGAGCCAGGCAATGGCCGGCCCGACGGTCAGGAACGAGCCGAAGACCAGCGCGCGGTCGCCGGGCTTGCACTCGCGCTTTGCAAGCGCCATGCCCGCGGCCACGTCCGCGACCGCGACCACCGAATCCGCGCCGGCCGCGCGAATTCTCCCGGCGAGCTCTCCGGGCGGCAGTGCGCGCGGTCCCTCGAGCCCGACGGCGATCCAGCGCCGGACCTGAGCCTTGAGCGCGGCGACGATGGCCTCGACGTCCTTGTCAGCGAGAATTCCGCAAATCGCGATCGTGCGGCCGCGGCTGGCGCGCGTGGCGAGGCTGAGCGCAAGCGACTGCGCGGCTTCCGCGTTGTGCGCGACGTCGAGGATCCATTCAGGCTCGCCGGCGACGACCTGGAATCGCCCCGGCAGGCGCACGCTCTGAAGGCCGGCGCGCACCGCCTCGTCGGGCACGAGCAATCGAGGCTCCGTGGCCTCCAATACTGCGAGCGCGACCGCCGCGTTGCCGAGCTGGCTCGTGCCGGCAAGCGCGGGCAGCGGCAGCTCGCGCCGCCGCGATCCGAATCCGACGTAATCCCATCCATCGGCGCGCTCCACATAGTCGAAATCCGTGCCGAGCCGCCGCAGCCTCGCGCCAACCGCCGCCGCCTGCGCGACGAGGCTGCGGGGGGCCTGCCGGCCGCCGAAAATCGCCGGCCGGCCGCCGCGAAAGATGCCCGCCTTTTCCGCAGCGATCGCCTCGATCGTGTCGCCGAGCCATTCGCGATGGTCGAGGCCGACCGACACGACGGCGGCGACGTCGGCATCCAGGATGTTGACGGCATCCAGCCGCCCGCCCATGCCGACCTCGAGCACCGCGACGTCCACTCTCTCGCGCGCAAAGACGACGAGGGCCGCGAGCGCGTTCCACTCGAAGAAGGTCAGCGAGATGCCGTCGCGCGCGGCGTCGATCTCGGCGAATGCCGCGAGCAGCCCGCGGTCCGCGACTTCGCGGCCGTGGACGCGGATTCGCTCGTTGTAGCTCAGCAGATGCGGCGAGGTGAATAGACCGGTCTCGTAGCCTGCCGCAGCCAGCATCGCGTCGAGGTATGCCGTGACCGAGCCCTTGCCGTTCGTGCCTCCCACGGTGAGCACGGTCGCGGAGAACGGCAGGGCGAGATTTCTCCACACCGCACCGACCCGCTCGAGGCCCGGGTCCACCTCGACGGGGTGGGCCGCCTGCTGCCAGGCGAGCCAGTCCGCGACGGACGCAAACCGCATGCGGACGGCGTCAGCCGGAAGCCGGGGGCCGGCGCAGCAGGATCCTGAGCAATGAGGCGATGCGCTCGCGCAGGTCGCGGCGGTCGAGGATCATGTCGATGGCGCCGTGGTCCAGCAGGAATTCGCTGCGCTGGAAGCCCTCGGGGAGCGTCTCCCGGACCGTCTGCTGGATCACGCGCGGCCCCGCGAACCCGATCAGCGCTTTCGGCTCGGCAATGTTGACGTCGCCGAGCATGGCGAGGCTCGCGGAGACACCGCCCGTCGTCGGGTCGGTCTGGATCGAGATGAACGGCAGCCGCTCCGCGGCGAGCGCGGCGAGCGCGGCGCTCGTCTTGGCCATTTGCAGCAGGGACAGCAACCCCTCCTGCATGCGTGCGCCGCCGCTCGCGGAGAAGCACACGACGGGCATGCGATGCAGGATGGCGTGCTCGACCCCGCGAACGAAGCGCTCGCCGACCACCGAGCCCATCGATCCGCCCATGAACGAGAACTCGAAGGCGCCCGCGACGATGTCGATGCCCTCGAGCGTGCCGCTCATGACGACGAGCGCGTCGCGCTCGCCCACGGCCTTCTGTGCGGCCGCGAGGCGGTCGCGGTAGCGCTTGGTGTCGCGGAAACGGAGCGGATCCTCGGGCGCGATGTCGGCCCCGATCTCGGCCGCACTCTCGGGATCCAGGAACTGCGTGAGGCGCTCGCGCGCGCCGATGCGCATGTGATGCGCGCACTTCGGGCAGACCTGCAGGTTACGCTCGACTTCCGGGCGGTATAGCACCGAGTCGCAGGCCGGGCACTTCATCCAGAGGCCCTCGGGCACGGAGCGCGTGCGGCGCTCCGTCTTGATGCGCGAGGGGATGATCTTCTCGAACCAGGTCATCTCACTCCCCGTCCAGCCCGGCGATCATAGCCCAAGGCCGGTTGGCGACGGGCTCGGGGACCTGCAGCGACCGCGGATACCGCACGCGCCAGAGGTAAAGGCCGCTGGGCGGTGCCGTGATGCCGGCGCGGGTGCGGTCACGGGCGGCTAAAGTTTCTGCGATCCAGCCTGACGGCTTCTCCCTGGCGCCCACCATCATGAGCGAGCCGGCGATGTTCCTCACCATGTGCTGGAGGTAGGAATTGGCGCTGATCTCGAGCACGACGAGCGGCCCGTCGCTTCGGACCGCGATCGCGTCGACGTGCCGCATGGCGGTCGTGGACTGGCATTCCACGGCCCGGAATGACGAGAAGTCGTGTTCGCCGACGAGCGCCTGGGCCGCCTCGTGCATCGCCGGGGCGTCGAGCTCGGCGCGCGTCCAACACACGCGGTCCCGGAGTATCGCGGGCCGGGTGGCACGCCGCAGCATGCAGTAGCGATAGCTGCGGCCCTGCGCCGTGTGCCGTGCGTGGAACGACGTCTCGACCTCCATCGCCCAGTTGATCGCGATGTCCGGCGGCAGGTAACTGTTGGCGCCGAGCACCCAGCCTCGAGCGGGCCGTTCCGCCTGCGTATCGAAATGCGCGACCTGGGCAAAGGCGTGGACGCCGGCGTCGGTGCGGCCCGCGGCCGCCACCGTGACCGGATGGTCCGCGACCGTGGAAAGGGCCTTCTGTACGGCGTCCTGGATCGTGAGCAGGCCCGGCTGCTGCTGCCAGCCCGCGTATCGCGTGCCGTCGTACTCGATGCCGACGGCCAGCCGTCGCGTCCGGCTGCTCACGCTCCCGGCAGTGAGTCGATCAGCCGCCGCGCTTCCTGCTTCTGGGACGCGCTGCCCTCGGCCAGCACTTCCTGGAGGATGTTACGGGCGCCGTCCGGGTCGCCCATGTCCATGTACGCGCGCGCAAGGTCGAGCTTGGTGCCGACCTCGCTCATCGTGACCGGCTCGAGCTGCGACATCTGCTCGGACTTGCGCGTATCGCGCTCCGTCGGCGAGCTGTCCGCGGCGTCCGAGGGCGCGCCGATGTCGAGATCGATGTCGCCGAAGTCGAACTTCGGCAGGATCGACGTCGCGCTCGTGCCGTCGGGCATCTCTGCCGTGCCGTCGTCCGCACGGGGCAGCACCGCCGTCTCCTCGTCGCGCCGGGCGATCTGCGTGACGTCTTCGTGCGCGCCGCTCGCGATCGCCGTCGCATCGTCGATGTCGGGCACGTTGTCAAGGTTGCCGAGGTCGAGCCCGAGGTCGTCGATCGCCATCTCGGCGGTCGAATCGGGCGTCGCCGGCTGCATGCGGTCGCGCGCTGCCGCCTTGCTGGCCTTGAGGCCGGGCGTCTCGATCGTCGGGGTCTCGGTCGACGGCAGCTCGAGCGTCGGCATCTCGACCGTGCCGCCCTTTTCGCGGCCCGGGATTTCGAGGGTTGCGGTGAAGGGCGCCGCTGTCTCGGTCAGGTCGAACTCGAGCGCGGTGTTCTCGCCGGTCTCTTCGGCACCTTCGGAGGCGGCTGCGACCTTGCCGAGGTCGATGTCGAGCCCTTCGTCGCCTTCCGGCGCCGACAGGAGGTCGAGGTCCACGAGGTTGTCGCCGCCCTCCAGCGAAAGGTCGATGCCCGCGCCCTGCACCGCGCCCGCGAACATCGGCTCGTCCGGCGCGAGCTGTCGGCCCATGATCACGATGCGGTCCCAGTCGGCACCACTGCCGAGCGAGCGCTTGAGATCGCGCGCAACGGTCAGGAACTGGTTGGTGTCTCCCGCGACGAAGTGGATCTCGGCGAGCTTCAGCTTGAGGTCATTGCGCTGCGGCTCCTTCTGCAGGGCCATGCGCACGAGGTCCACCGCCTGGTCATATAGGCCATAGGCCATGTGGAAGTCGGCTTCCGCGAGCGGGTCGGCCTGGTCGAGGTCGAGGGCGGCCTCCGAGCTGATCGTCTCGTCGTGTGCGATGCCCGGCTGCGGCGCCTCGGTTTTTGGCCGCGCAATGGGGCGTTCCTCGACGATGATGTCCTCGTCGTCGTCCCGCTCCTCGAAGACGGGCGGGCGCGGCATCTCCGCGGTGCGGTCGCCTGTCGCGACGGCGCGCAGACGCATCGTTTCGGTCGGGACCGGAGCACTCGGCGGCAGGTCGAAATTCCTGAGCGCGCCATCGACGTCTTCGTCGCGGCGGCGGCGGATGAAGTTGAATCCGAGCGTGCCGAGGAGCAGCAGCACCGCGGCGCCGACGAGAATGGTCCAGTTGTCCGTCAGCGTGTCGAAGAAAGTCGGGCCGGTGTCGACCTTCGGTGCGGGCTTGGCCTTGACGGGCTTCGGCTTTGGCTTCGGGGCCGCCGTAGGTGTGGCGGCATGGGCGGTGTCGTCCTCGGGAGCGACGGCTGCCTCGCCCGTGGGCTCCGCCGGCGCCGCCGGCAGTGGCTCCGGTGCGGGCGCTGGCTCGGCGGGCGGCGCGGTCTCCTTGGCGCGGGTCTCGCCGAGCTTCTTCTGAAGCTCGGAAAGCTCCTGGTTACGGAGCTGGAGCAGGCGCTTCTGCTCGTCGATGTCCTTCTGCAGGTTCGAGATCTGCGACTGCACCTGCCCGCTCGACTCGGCGGCATCCGCGGCCTCGGCCTCCCCTTCCGGCGGTGTCACGAGCTTCAGGCGCCCGGACTCGCTGCCGGTGGCGGCACGCCATGCGGCGTTCTGCTGGCGGACTTCGCTCGCCGCCTCCGCGGTCGCGATTCCGGCGACTTCGTTCGACGGGGGCACTCGCAGGATCGCGCCGGCGCGCAACTGGTTGATATTGCCGTCGAATGCTTCGGGGTTGGCGCGGAACAGCGCAATCATCGTGCGCTGGATTTCCTGGCGGTCGCTGCCGGCCATCGAGCCCGCAATCCCGTACAGCGTATCGCCTCGCGCGACCTGGTAACTGGAACCACTGGCCGTGGCGACGGGTGGCGCGGACTCGGCCTGGGGCGCCGGCGCTGCCGGAGCGGGCGGTTCCTGCGGCGTCGCCGGCGCGGGCGGCGGGCTCGCGGCGGCAGACGGGGCCGTGGTCGGTGCGACGACCGGTGCAGGCGCCGGACTCGCCTCGGCCGATAGCATCGCCGGCGGGTCGAGCAACACGGTGTACTCGCGCAGCAAGCGGCCGCGCGGCCAGTTCACGTCGATCAGGAACGAAACGAAGGGCTCGCTGATGGCGTCGCGGGAACGCACGAGCAGCACGCTGCGTCCGTCCTGGCCGTGACCGACCGTGAACTCGAGGGAGCTCAGGAATGCGGGCCGGTCGAGTCCGTAGCGGGCGAAGACTTCTGGTGCGGCCAGGTGAGCTTCGAGTGCGGAAAGCTCGTCCGGTGCCGCGGCGACGAGGTCGATCTCGGCGGAGAACGGTTCATTGAGCGCGGAACTGAGGCGGATCTCGCCGAGGCCGAGGCCGAAGGCCGCCGCCGGCGTCAACAGAATCGCCGAAATGAGGACGCGCAATTTCCCGCTCATCGTGACTCCCCAAGGCCGCGGCGGGCGCAACAGTGGCCGCGAGCTTGCGAAATGGGTGTGAAACCGATCACAAGTCCCTGATCCTTTGGGACTATAGCTTACACGCCGTATTTACCAAAATCTTGCCCCGCGTCACGCAATGACGGGGCCTCAGAACCTCTTCGGGTGTGGTTCGCAATGCGTTGATTCGCTGGCATTCAGCGCGTGATGACCGGGGTGGCCGAGACCACGTCGGCGCACTGAGCGCGATGTCGCAGGACGTGGTCCATCAGAACAATCAGAAGCATCGCCTCGGCGATGGGCACGGCCCGCAAGCCGACACAGGGATCGTGGCGGCCGGTCGTCACGATCTCGGCCGGCTGGCCCTCGACGTCAATCGTCTGACCCGGCACCTGGATGCTCGAGGTCGGCTTGAAGGACACGTGCACGAGGACATCCTGTCCCGAGCTGATGCCCCCGAGCGTTCCGCCCGAATGGTTCGACGCGAATCCGTCGGGCCGGAGCTCGTCACGATGCTCCGAACCCCGCTGACCGGCGACGGCGACGCCGTCGCCGATCTCGACGGCCTTGGCGGCATTGATGCCCATCATCGCAAAGGCGATGTCCGCATCGAGGCGCTCGAACATGGGCTCGCCGAGCCCGGGAGGCACGCGGCGCGCACGCACCGAGACCCGCGCTCCCGCGGAGTCGCCGTCCCGGCGCAGCTGGCGGAGATAGTCCTCGAGGTGCGGGAGCTTCTCCGGATCCGCGCAGAAGAACGGGTTGCCGCGCGCAGCCGCCTCATCGAGGCAGGCAAGCTCGAAGGGCCCGAGTCGCGAGAGCCAGCCCGAGACTTCGAGTCCCAGTTTCTCGCGCAGGTATTTGCGCGCGACCGCGCCGGCGGCGACCGTCGCAACCGTGATGCGCGCCGACGAGCGCCCTCCCCCGCGATAGTCGCGAAAGCCGTACTTCTGCTGGTACGTATAGTCCGCGTGACCCGGCCGGAAGCGATCCTTGATCTTCTCGTAGTCGCGCGAGCGCGCATCGACGTTCTCGACCAGGAGTCCGATGGGCGTGCCCGTCGTGCGGCCCTCGAATACGCCGGAGAGGATTCGCACGCGGTCGGGCTCCTGGCGCTGGCTCGTGTGTCGCGAGGTGCCGGTGCGTCGTGGCTCGAGGTCGGCCTGGATGTCGGATTCATCGAGCGCAAGTCCCGGAGGGCATCCGTCGACGACCGCGCCGATCGCCGGACCGTGGCTCTCGCCGAAGGTTGTCACGCAGAAGGAGCGCCCAATGGTGTTGCCGGACATGGTTCAGCCCGGCGCGTCGGCGGCGCGCAGCAGGAATACCTCGGCGTCGCCCTGCTCGAATTCGAGCCAGGTAAGCGGCAGGTCGCGGAAGCGACGTCGCACGCGGGGCGCTGTGTTCCCGACCTCGACCACGAGGATGCCGCGGGGCGTCAGGTGGCGCCGTGCTCCGGCGACGATGCGCTCGATCACGGCGAGGCCAGCGCGCGCGGCACGGAGGCTCTTCGCCGGCTCCGCGCGATGCTCGCGCGGCAGGCGACGCATTTCGGCGACCGACACATACGGTGGATTGCTCACGACGATATCGTAGCGCCGCCGTCCGAGGCCTTCATAGACGTCCGCGCGACGAACACGCACGCGGCGCGCCAGGCGATGACGGCGGACGTTGCCGCGTGCGACGGCGAGCGCGGCGGCCGAGACGTCCGTGGCATCGACGCGCGCCTGCGGCAACGCATGGGCCGCGGCGATCGCGATGCAGCCGGAGCCGGTGCCGATGTCGAGCACGTGGCGCACGCTCGCCGGATCGACCCAGGGCGCGAAGCCCGCCGCGCAGAGTTCCGCGATCGGCGAGCGCGGCACGAGCACGTCGCGGGTCACCCGGATCGGATGGCCGGCGAACCAGCTGATGCCGGTGAGATAGGCCGAGGGGAGCCGCTCCCGGGCACGGCGCTCGACGAGCGACATCGCCCGAGCTGCGTCCGCGGGCGACACCGGATTGGCATAGCTGCAGGGCGCGGACTCGTGCGCAAGACCGAGCGCATGGAATACGAGCGCCGCGGCGTCGTCGCGCGGGTTGTCCGTCCCGTGGCCGTAGTGCAGTCGCGCCCGGGCGAGTCGGCCGGCGGCACGATCGAGCAGCTCGCCGACGCTCGTAGTCGAACGATTCAGATGATCCGGGGCCGGCATGCCGGGCAGTCTAACCGGCCGCGCCCGAAGTGCGGGCGCTCATGGAATAATCCGGGGCCATGTCGCGTGCACTCATCGCCGTCATCATCCTCGCGGGAATCCTGGCTGGCGTCGTGGCCGCGCATTTCGTCCGGCGCGCCGGCGACGGCGTGCTGCCGCTCGAGCGGGCCGTTTTCATCCAGGAACCGCGTCCGCTGCCGGATGCGGCGCTCACCCGAGGGGGCGGCGCCCGATTCGGGACCGCGAGCCTCGCCGGTCACTGGACCTTCCTGTTCTTCGGCTTCGTGAATTGCCCTGACATCTGCCCGACAACGCTCGCGACGCTCGCGACCGTCGAGAAATCCCTCGGCGATCTGCCGCCCGCCGAGCGGCCCGCGGTCGCATTCGTGAGCGTCGACCCTGCGCGCGACACGCCCGAGATCCTGGCGCGCTACGTCGCCCACTTTGACCCCGCCTTCGAGGGCGTGACCGGGAGCGCGGCCGCGATCGAGGCCTGGGCTCGGTCGCTCGGAGTCGCGGTCATCATCGGCCCCCCTGCCGCAGACGGCAGTTACTCGGTCGATCATTCGGCCGCAATTTTTCTCGTCGATCCCGAGTCACGTGTCGCTGCGCTGTTCGGCACGCCGCACGAAGCCGGCGCCATCGCGCGCGACTTTCGCCGCATTCTGGCGGCGCGCCAGGCGGGGTAGCGGGCGGTGGGCGGGCGCAGCGCCGGCGAGCGGGCCTTCATCGGCTTGCAGTACCTGTTGCCTCAGCACGCGCTATCGCGATTGCTGGGCTTCCTCGCCGACAGCCGCATTGGCTTCGTCCGCGCGGCGCTCATCCGCATGTTCCTCAACCGTTACCGCGTCGATCTTTCGGAAGCCGCCCAGCCGGACGCGCGCCGTTACGACAGCTTCAACGACTTCTTCACGCGGCGGCTCCGCGCAGGGACGCGGCCGCTCGATGCGGACCCGCGTGCGGCGCTCTGTCCCGCCGATGGCACGCTGAGCCAATGCGGCCGCGTCGCAGGCGACACGCTGCTGCAGGCCAAGGGCATCGAATACTCCGCCGCGACGCTCCTCGGCGGCGACGCGGCGCTCGCCTCGGAGTTCGCAGGCGGTGATTTCGCGACCGTCTACCTCGCGCCGCACAACTACCATCGCGTGCACATGCCGCTCGCGGGAACGCTGCGCCGCGCGTGCTTCATCCCGGGCGACCTCTTCAGCGTCAACGAGTCGACGGCGGCCAGCGTCCCCAATCTGTTCGCGCGCAACGAGCGGATTGCCTGCGTCTTCGACACGGCAACGGGACCAATGGCAGTTGTCCTCGTCGGCGCGCTGGTCGTCGGGAGCATGAGCCTCGCCTGGGCGGGCCGCATCCGGGGCGAGGGGCCCCGGCGTCCGCTCGAACTGCCGGTCCACGACCCGATCGTGGCGCTCGACCGTGGCGCCGAGCTCGGGTGGTTCAACGTGGGCTCGACCGTCGTGGTCCTTTTCTGCCCGCAGGGGCCGACACTCGTGTCGGGGCTCGGAGCCGGCAGTGCCGTGCGCGTCGGCGAGCGGCTCGCGTTGCCGCGATGAGCGCCGACGACTGGGCGCCGACCGCCGCCACCGGCATCCTGCGCGCGCGCGGCGAGATGCTCGCGCGAATCCGCGCCTACTTTGGCGCGCAGGGCGTGCTCGAGGTCCAGACGCCCGTGCTGTCCCCGGCGGCCGTCAGCGACCCGCAGATCGAGTCGATCGAGGCATCGGCGGCGCACGATTCGCGCCTCTTCCTGCACACCTCCCCGGAATATCCGATGAAGCGCCTGCTCTGCGCGGGCATCGGCGACTGCTACCAGGTTTGCCCGGTTTTCCGCGACGGCGAGGCGGGACGGTCGCATAACCCCGAGTTCACGATGATCGAGTGGTATCGCCTGGACTTCGGCATGGCCGAAATGCAGCACGACGTCGATCGCGTGCTGCGCGTCGCCTGTGCGGACGTGCGGAATTTTCCGGCGTCGCGCTCCGTGAGCTATCGGGCGGCGCTACGGGAGGCATGCGGGATCGATTGCGTCGGATCGAGCCTCCCGGAGATGCGCGCGGCTGCGGCCGAGCGCGGCATCGAGCCCGCACGCGCGGACGGATGGGAGCGCGACGACTGGCTGGATCTCCTGATGGGCGCGGTTGCAGGTCCGTCGCTTGGGCACGAATCGCCGGTGTTCGTGGAGGACTATCCGCCCACCCAGGCGGCGCTCGCGCGGCTCAAGACACTGCCGGACGGCTCGCAGGTCGCGGAGCGGTTCGAGCTCTATGTCGACGGCCTCGAACTCGCCAACGGATTCCGCGAGCTGGGTGATGCGGTTGAACAGCGCGACCGCTTCACGCAGGATCAGGCGGTGCGGCGGAAGCGCGGGCTCCCCGTGCGCCCGATCGACGAACGGCTGCTGGCGGCGCTCGAGCACGGGTTGCCGGACTCGGCCGGCGTCGCGCTCGGTTTTGACCGGCTCGTCATGGCGGCGCATCGCCTGCCCTCCCTTGAGGCGGCGATGGCGTTTCCGGTCGCGCGGGCTTGAGGATCCGAATGCAGTCAGCCAACAGCGAAGCCGGAGATCTCCTGCAACTCGCCGAAGGCGCGTTCGCCGGCGAACGCGATCCCTGGGCCAACGCGGCGAATGCGGCCGCCCTCGTCTTCGAGTCCCTGCCGGACGTCAACTGGGCGGGCTTCTATTTCCTGCGCGGCGGAGAGCTCGTCGTCGGCCCGTTCCAGGGTCGCGTCGCCTGCGTGAGGATCGCACTCGGTGCGGGCGTGTGCGGCACCGCCGCGGCAAATCGGGAGACGCTCATCGTGCCCGACGTCCATGCATTCCCCGGGCACATCGCCTGTGACGCCGCGTCCAATTCGGAGATCGTGGTGCCGCTCGTGACGCAAGGCCGCCTCATCGGCGTGCTCGATCTCGACAGTCCGAGCCTCGACCGGTTCACCCGGGAGGATGCGCGGTTGCTCGAGGCGCTGGCGGCAAAATTCGTCGCCGCCTGCGACTGGCGGCTCGCCGGCATCGACGGGCTCTAGGATACCGCTACTTCGCGCGCGCGATGTAGGCGGCGCTGCGGGTGTCGACCCGGATGGTCTCTCCTTCGTTGAGGAAAAGCGGAACCTTGACGATTGCACCCGTCTCGAGCTTCGCCGGCTTGGTCCCCCCCGTCACCGTGTCTCCGCGCATGCCCGGGTCCGTCTCGACGATCTTGAGCTCGACGTGGGGCGGGGGCGTGACGGTGAGCGGCTGGCCGTTCCACAGCGTCACGATGCAGACCGTGCCGTCCTTGAGCCATTGCGCGGCCTCGCCGACCGCCGTCTCGCCGGCCGCCAGCTGCTCGAAGGATTCCGGGTTCATGAAATGCCAGAACTGGCCGTCCGCATAGAGGAACTGCATGTCCGTGTCAACGACGTCCGCCGCCTCGACCGAATCTCCCGACTTGAAAGTGCGCTCGATGACGCGCCCGGTGCGCAGGTTGCGGATGCGTACGCGGTTGAAGGCCTGGCCCTTGCCGGGCTTCACGAACTCGTTCTCGACGATCGTGAACGGATCGCTGTCGAGCAGGATCTTGAGGCCGGAACGGAATTCGCTGGTGTTGTAGCTGGACATCGTCGTGGCCCGCGGCCCGGCGAGGCCGGGCGGGTGGTGCTTTGAGGGCCGCGTATCATAGCCGCTGCCCGCGCCACCGGCCACCCTGCCCGGGAGCTTGACGCGGGTCGCGAAATTGCGGGTTTTCAGGGTGTTACTATCCCCGCGCCACCCCGAGGCTGGACGCCCCCGGAGCCCCTTTGAAGCCCATTTCAGCGGTTCCGATGATTGCCCTGACGCGAAGCCAGGACAACGTCGAGGCGATCAACAAGGCGCTCAGGAACGCGGGCCACCCCGTCCATGTCACCTGGCTGCCGGATGCGCGCGACCTCGGCGATGCCCTCACCCAGGCCTCCGCCGAGATGCTGATGCTGTTCGCCGACGAGGGCATCGTCGACCTCGCGAGCGCGATGGACTTCCGCGCGCGCTTCGCGCCGGACGTTCCCGTGCTCATCGTCCGCGACAAGGTCGACGAGGACATCATCGCGAAGGCGCTCGCACTCGGCGCCCAGGACGCAGTGACGCTCTCGAACGTGCCGCGCCTGCAGCTCGTCGTCGGCAGGGAGCTGCGCACCTACCGGCTCGATCGCGCGCTTTCCTCGACGCTCGCCTCCGCGCGCGAGGCCAAGAAGCAGCTCCAGCACATCGTCGAGGGCTCGACCGACGCGATCGCGCAGGTCCAGGAAGGCATCATCGTCGACGCGAATCCCGCCTGGCTCGCGCTCTTCGGCTATTCGAACGCGGAGGAAGTCGTCGGCACCCCGCTGATGGACGCCTTCGACCCGGACGATCACGCCGCGATCAAGGGCGCGCTGGTCGCGTGCCTGCAGGGCAAGTGGTCCGGGCACACGCTGCATGCTTCCGCCCTGGTCGTGAGCGGCCACCATCCCTCGCTCGAATTCCAGCTGGTCCGCGCCGAGTACGACGGCGAGCCGTGCGTGCAGGTCTGCGTGCCGGCCAAGGTCGCCGACGCGGGCGAGTACGAGAAGAAGCTCGCGGAGGCGCTGCAGAGCGACCCGGCCACAGGCTTCCTGCACCGGCGTCACTTCATCGAGAAGCTGCGCGCGCGCCTCGCCGAGCCGGCGAAGGGCGGCGTGCGCTGCCTCGCCTATATCGAGCCGGACAAGTACGAGGCGCTCAACGAGGAGCTCGGCGTGCTGGCGGGCGAGGAGTTCCTCACTGACTTCTCGCGAGTGCTGCGCGAGCAGTTGCAGCCGGGCGACCTCGCCGGCCGCTTCGGCGGCCAGGGATTCATGCTGCTGGTCGAGCGCGGCAACACGCAGGACGTCGAGGCCTGGTCAGAACACGTCGTCCACAAGGTCGCGACCGAGGTGTTCCAGGCCGGCGCCAAGTCGATGTCGACGACCTGCACCGTCGGGCTCGGCCCGGTGCCGGCGGAAGTCCGCGCGCCCGAGGGGCCGGCGACCGACGCCTACAAGGCGCACCGCCAGGGCCGCGAAACGGGCGGCAATCGCGTTCAGCTCCTCGAGCACACCGGCATGATGCTGCGGCTGCAGGACCAGGATCGCCTGTGGGTCAAGCAGATTAAGGCAGCGCTCATGGAGAACCGCTTCCGGCTGGTGCAGCAGCCGATCGCGAGCCTCGTCGGCGAGGACCTCGGCATGTTCGACGTGCTCGTGCGCATGCTCGACGAGCAGGGCCAGGAAGTGCTGCCGTCGGTCTTCATGCCGGCGGCCGAGCGCAACGACCTCATGAAGAACATCGACCGCTGGGTGATCGGCGCGGCGATGTCCTTCTGCGCGGCCCGCAAGCCCGGCGCCCTCTTCGTCCGCGTTTCCGAGGACACGCTCTCCGATCCCGCGCTGTCGGGCTGGCTCGCGAACCAGCTGAAGTCCGTGAAGATCGAGCCGGCCCGGATCGTGTTCCAGCTGCGCGAGGAAGTCGCGGCGAATCACATCAAGGAGGCGGTCGCGCTGCACAAGGTCCTGACCGAGCGTGGTTTCCGCTTCGCGCTCGAGGGTTTCGGCATGGGCCGCGACACGGAGCAGCTGCTCACCCACCTGAAGCCGGACTTCGTGAAGATCCACGGCGCGCTGATGCAGGGCCTCTCCGCGGACCAGGACAAGCAGGCGCGAGTGAAGGCGACGGTGGAGCTCGCGCGCAAGTCCAAGTCCGTGACGATCGGCGAGCGCGTGCAGGACGCGAACACGATGGCGGTGCTGTGGCAGCTCGGCGTCGAGTTCATCCAGGGCTATTTCGTCAACGCCCCCGAGGAAGTCGTCCTCGGCTGATCACTCGATCCCTAGCCGGGTCACCTTCCGCCAGTTCCGGGGCAGCACCGCGCCGCGCTGGCTGCGTTCACCGCGGTAATCCGCGAGCTCCTTCCAGGTGAGCGTCATCTTGCGGTCCCCGCAGTGCACCGCGAGCGCTTGGTCCGGTGCGACGACGATTGCGCCGACCAACAGCTCCGCGCCCGCGCGCGATTTCTTGCCGGGGATCCCGAAGATCAGGTTGCCGCGGCCCTTCTCCATCTCCGGAAGGTCGGCGACCGGGAATGCGAGCAGCCGGCCGTCGCTGTTGACGGCGGCGACCAGCGCGCCCTCGGCCGCCGGCACCGGCGAGGCCGGCAGTACCTTGGCATTCTCGGGCAGCCGGAAGACCGTCTTGCCGGCGCGGTTGCGCCCGGTGAGCGCCTCGAGGCGGGCAATGAAGCCGTGGCCCGCGTCGCAGGCGAGCAGCCACTTGTCGCCCGGCTCCCCGATCGCGACGGCCGCAAAGGTCGCGCCCTCCGGCGGGTCGAGGCGGCCGGAAAGCGGCTCGCCCTGGCCGCGCGCGGACGGCAGCGTGTGCGCCGGCAGCGAGTAAGCGCGTCCCGTCGAGTCGATGAACACGGCCTGCTGGGTGCTGCGCCCGCGGGCGGCGGCCTGGAACGCGTCGCCGGTCTTGTACGAGAGCTGCACCGGATCGACGTCGTGGCCGCGCGCCTGGCGTACCCAGCCGAGCGTCGACAGCACGACGGTCACGGGCTCGGCGGTGACCAGCTCCTCCTCCGCGATGGCTTGCGCGGCCGCGCGCTCGACGATCTTCGTGCGGCGCGCATCGCCGTATTCCTTCGCGTCCGCCTCGAGCTCATCGCGGATCAGCCTGTTGAGCTTCGCGGCGCTCTTCAGCGTCTTCTCAAGCACATCCTGCTCTTCGGCCAGCTCTTTCTGCTCCCCGCGTATCTTCATCTCCTCGAGCTTCGCGAGGTGCCGCAGCTTTGTCTCGAGGATCGCTTCCGCCTGCGCGTCCGTGAGCTTGAAGCGCTTCATCAGCACGGGCTTCGGCTCGTCCTCGCGCCGCACGATGCGGATCACCTCGTCGAGGTTCAGGAAGGCGATCAGCAGGCCGTCCAGGATGTGCAGGCGCGCCGTCACCTTCTCGAGGCGATGCTGCAACCGGCGCCTGACCGTCGCCTTGCGATAGCCGAGCCACTCCCCGAGCAGCTCCTTGAGGCCCAGCACTTTCGGCCGGCCGTCCAGCGCGATGACGTTGAGGTTGACCCGGTAGCTTCGCTCGAGGTCCGTGGTCGCGAACAGGTGCGCCATCAGCTGCTCGACGTCCACGCGGTTCGAGCGCGGCGTGATGACGAGGCGAGTCGGGTGCTCGTGGTCGCTCTCGTCGCGGTAGTCCTCCACCATCGGCAGCTTCTTTGCGCGAAACTGCGCGTCGATCTGCTCCAGCACCTTGGTTCCGGAAACCTGGAACGGGAGCCCCGTAATGACGATTTCGCCTTCCTCTATTTCGTAGACCGCGCGGGCGCGAAAGCTGCCATTGCCGGTTTTGTACATCGCGCGCATTTCCGATTTCGGCGTCACGATCTCGGCGCCGGTCGGCAGGTCCGGACCGTGCACGTGCTTGCAGAGCGTCGCAATCGAGGCGTCCGGATCGTCGAGAAGCTCGATGCAGGCCGCTGCGACCTCGCGCAGGTTGTGCGGCGGGATGTCCGTCGCCATGCCGACCGCGATGCCCTGCGTGCCGTTCAGCAGCACGTTCGGTAGCCGTGCGGGGAGCAGTTTCGGCTCCTCCAGCGTGCCGTCGAAGTTCGGCTGCCAGTCGGCCGTACCCTGGCCGAGTTCCGCGAGCAGCACCTGCGCGTAGGGGCGCAGGCGTGACTCGGTGTAGCGCATCGCGGCGAAGGACTTGGGGTCGTCGGTCGAGCCCCAGTTGCCCTGCCCGTCCACGATCGGGTAGCGATAGGAAAAGTCCTGAGCCATCAGCACCATCGCCTCGTAACAGGCGGAGTCGCCATGCGGGTGGTACTTGCCGATGACGTCGCCGACCGTGCGCGCCGACTTCTTGTGCTTGGAGCCGCCGGAGAGGCCGAGCTCGCTCATCGCGTAGATGATGCGACGCTGCACCGGCTTCAGCCCGTCCGCGAGCTGCGGCAGCGCGCGGTCGAGGATCACGTACATCGAGTAGTCGAGGTAGGCCTTCTCCGTGAATGCGCGGAGCGGCTGCTTTTCGATGCCTTCGAAGTCGAGCGGCGGCTGTTGCGACTTCATTCCACGCTCGCCAGGTTGCCCTTGGTCTCGAGCCATTCACGGCGGTCGGCCGCGCGCTTCTTGGCGAGCAGCATGTCGAGCACCTGGTCGGCGCCGTCCTTCGCCTCGACGGTGAGCTGGACGAGGCGCCGAGTGTCGGGGGCCATGGTCGTCTCGCGTAGCTGCAACGGGCTCATCTCGCCGAGTCCCTTGAAGCGCGTGATGACGGGCTTTCCGCGGATGCCCTCGGCCTGGATGCGGTCGAGGACGCCCGACTTGTCGTGCTCGCCGAGCGCGTAGTAGACGTTCTTGCCGACGTCGATGCGGAAGAGCGGCGGCATTGCGACGAACACGTGGCCCGCGAGCACGAGTGGGCGGAAGTGGCGCAGGAACAGCGCGCACAGGAGCGTCGCGATGTGGGCGCCATCGGAGTCCGCGTCGGCGAGGATGCAGACCTTGTGGTAGCGCAGGCCCGAAAGGTCCGACGAGCCAGCGTCGACGCCCAGCGCCGTCGTGATGTCGTGCACCTCCTGCGAGGCGAGTACGTCCGCGGCCTCGACTTCCCAGGTGTTCAGGATCTTGCCGCGCAGCGGCATGACCGCCTGGAACGAGCGATCCCTCGCCTGCTTGGCCGACCCGCCCGCCGAGTCGCCCTCGACCAGGAACAGCTCGCAGCGCTCCGGCTCCTGCAGCGTGCAGTCCGCGAGCTTGCCGGGCAGCGCGGGACCGCTCGTGATGCGCTTGCGCGTGACGCGCGCAGCGGCCTTGGTGCGCTCCTGCGCGTTGCTGATCGCAAACTGCGCGATCTTCTCACCCGCCTCCGGGTGCTGATTGAGCCAGAGCGCGAAGGCGTCCTTGACGACGCCCGACACGAAGGCCGCGGACTCGCGCGAAGACAGCTTTTCCTTCGTCTGCCCGGCGAACTGCGGGTTCTGCATGCGCACCGAAAGCACGAAGGCGACCCCGTTCCACACGTCTTCGGGCGCCAGCTTGAGGCCGCGCGGCACGAGGCTCCGGAACTCGCAGAACTCGCGCACGGCATCGGTCACGCCCGAGCGCAGCCCGTTGACGTGAGTGCCGCCCTCCGGCGTCGGGATCAGGTTGACGTAGCTTTCGGCGACCGGCGACTCCGCATCCGGCGCCCAGCAAAACGCCCAGTCCGCACTCTCGTTGCCGCCCTTGACCTGGCCGGCATAGGGCTCCTCGGGCAGGCGTCCGGATTTTCCGAGCTGCTCGACGAGGTAGGCACCGAGGTCGCCGGTGAAGTACCACTCCTCTTTCTCTCCCGTCGCCTCCACGGCGAGGGCCACGCGAAGGCCGGGGCACAGCACCGCCTTCGCCTTGAGGACGTGCTTGAGGCGCGGGACCGAGATATTCGGCGAGTCGAAGAAACCGGGGTCCGGCCAGAAATGGACCGTGGTGCCGGTGCGGCCGCGCTTGGCGGTGCCGACCGCCTCGAGCTTCGAGAACACCTTGCCGTTCTTGAAGCCGATGTTCCATTCCTTGCCGTCGCGCAGCACGTTGCATTCGAGGTGCTTCGAGAGCGCGTTCACCACCGAGACGCCAACGCCGTGCAGGCCGCCGGCGCTCTCGTAGTTCTTGTCGGAGAACTTCCCGCCCGCGTGCAGACGGGTGAGGATCAGCTCGACGCCGCTCACCTTCTCCTTCGGATGGATGTCCACCGGCATCCCGCGGCCGTCGTCCTCGACCGACACCGACCCGTCCTTGTGGATCGTGACCGCGATGTGCTCGCAGTGCCCGGACAACGCCTCGTCGACGCTGTTGTCGACGACCTCGTGCACGAGGTGGTTGGGACTCCTCGTGTCGGTGTACATGCCGGGACGGCGGCGGACAGGCTCGAGCCCTTCGAGGACTTCAATGTCCGATGCGGTGTACGACTGCGCCATGCAGGCCTTCGGTGGGGCGGCGGGGCCGCCGGGCGCGGCGATTCTAGCAGCCGCGCGCGCCCGCGCAATTGAAGTACACTCCGGGCCGTCGCCCGCTGTCGGACGCATCGCGTGACCCAGAAGAAGCAGTCCATCCCGGATTTCGAGGCGTCGCTCGCCGAGCTCGAGTCGATCGTGCAGCGGCTCGAGCAGGGCGAGCTGCCGCTCGAGGAGTCGCTCCGGCAGTTCGAACGCGGCGTCGCACTGACGCGCAACTGCCAGAAGGCGCTGCGCCAGGCTGAGCAGAAGATTCGCGTGCTCTCGAAAGGCGCCGACGGCGAGCTCGTCGAGCAGGACTTCGACGCGCCGGCCGAGGACTGACCAAAACCCGATGCAGGCGCGCGCCGAGCCCGTCGACTGGCAGGTTGACTGCCGCGAGCGCGTCGAGGCCGTGCTGCGCCGCGTGCTGCCGGACGAAGGGAGCGAGCCGGCCCGGCTGCACCAGGCGATGCGCTACGCCGCGCTCGGCGAGGGCAAGCGCATCCGTCCCCTCCTCGTCTATGCGGCGGGCGCGGCATTCGGCGTCGGGCGCGATGCGCTCGATGCGCCGGCCGCCGCTGTCGAGCTGATCCACGCCTATTCGCTCGTCCATGATGACCTGCCGGCGATGGACGACGACGACCTGCGCCGCGGCCGGCCGACCACGCACCGCGCCTACGATGAAGCGACCGCGATCCTCGCCGGAGATGCGCTCCAGGTGCTCGCCTTCGACCTTCTCGCCAACGGGAAGATGCCGGGCGTCGATGACGCCGGCCGCATCGCGATGATCCGGCTGCTCGCGCGCGCGAGCGGCACCGCCGGCATGGCCGGCGGCCAGGCGATGGACCTTGCGGCGACGGGCCGCCGGCTCACGCCGGCGCAGATCGAGGAGATGCACGCGCTCAAGACGGGCGCACTGATCCACGCGGCCGTGCTCATTGCCTGCGCTGCATCGCCATCGCCGGGCGCCGCGCAGCGCAAGGCACTCGATCGCTACGGCCGGACGGTCGGCCTCTCGTTCCAGATCGTCGACGACCTCCTCGACGTGCTCGGAGATCCCGCGGTGACCGGGAAGGTCGCGGGCGCCGACGCGCTTCGCGGGAAGCCGACCTATCCGGCGATCGCGGGCGTCGCCGCGGCGCGCGCGCGCGCGGCGGAGCTCGCCGGGGAAGGCATCGCGGCGCTCGACGCATTCGGCCCTGAAGCGGACCTGCTTCGCCAGTTCGCCGGCGAACTCGTGCGCCGCGGACGCTAGTCGTTTGGCAGCCCGCCATGCCCGGCCGGCGCCGCTCCAGTAGACTCCACGGATGACTGACGAACCGCAGGGCGGCCTGCTCGAGAGCATCGAGGCGCCGGCTGACCTTCGCGCCCTCCAGCGAACCGAGCTCAAGGCGCTGTCGAACGAGCTCCGGCGCTACCTCATCGAGACCGTGGGCCAGATGGGCGGCCACCTCGCGGCGGGCCTCGGCGCGGTCGAGCTGGCGGTCGCCCTGCACTATGTCTTCGATACGCCCTATGACCGGCTGATCTGGGACGTCGGGCACCAGGCCTACCCGCACAAGGTGCTTACCGGCCGGCGCCGCCGCCTGTCGAGCATCAAGCAGCGTGGCGGGCTCGCGCCGTTTCCGTCGCGCGCCGAGAGCGTCTACGACAGCTTCGGCGTCGGACATTCGAGCACATCGATCAGCGCGGCGCTCGGCATGGCGATCGCGAACCGCCTGAGCGGCAGCGACCGGCGCGTGGTCGCCGTGATCGGCGATGGCGCCATGAGCGCCGGGCTCGCCTGGGAGGCGTTGAACCACGCGGGCAGCATGGACGTCGACCTCCTTGTCGTCCTGAACGACAACGACATGTCGATCTCGCAGAACGTCGGCGCGCTCTCCAAGTACTTCGCGCGCGTGCTGTCGAGCCGCACGTACACGCACCTGCGCGAGGGCGGCAAGAAAGTGCTGCGCAAGATGCCCGCAGCCTGGGAGCTCGCGCGCCGCTCGGAAGTGCATGCGAAAGGCATGGTCCTTCCGGGCACGCTGTTCGAGGAGATGGGATTCAACACGATCGGCCCGATCGACGGCCACGACATCGATGCGCTCGTCGCCACGCTCGGCAACATGCGCTCGCTCCCGGGGCCGCAGCTGCTGCACATCGTCACGCAAAAGGGGAAGGGTTACGCGCCGGCCGAGGCCGACCCGATCAAGTGGCACGGACCCGGCCCGTACGACCCGGCGAGCGGGATGATGATCAAGGAAAAGGCGGCGGGCCCCACCTATTCGCAGGTTTTCGGCGAGTGGCTTTGCGACGTCGCCGAACAGGATCCACGCATCGTCGGCATCACGCCGGCCATGCGCGAGGGCTCGGGCCTCGTCGAGTTCGAGAAGCGCTTTCCGGATCGTTATTTCGACGTCGCGATCGCGGAGCAGCACGCCGTCACGCTGGCGGCCGGCCTCGCCTGCGACGGGCAGCGTCCGGTCGTCGCCATCTATTCGACGTTCCTGCAGCGCGCCTACGACCAGCTGATCCACGACGTCGCGTTGCAGCGCCTGCCCGTCGTTTTCGCGATTGACCGCGCCGGCCTCGTCGGGGGCGACGGCGCGACGCACCAGGGCGCATTCGACCTCACTTACCTGCGCTGCGTGCCGAACATGGTCGTGATGGCGCCGGCCGACGAGAACGAGTGCCGCCAGATGCTCTACACGGCCGCGACTCTCGACCAGCCCGCCGCCGTGCGCTACCCGCGCGGCCGGGGCCCGGGCGTCGCGGTCGAGAAAACGATGCGGCCGCTGCCCGTCGGCCGCGCCGAGACGCGGCGTCGCGGCGGCAGCGGCCTCGCCCTGCTCGCGTTCGGGGCGATGCTGGAGCCGGCGGCGGCCGCTGCCGAGGCGCTCGACGCGACGCTCGTCAACATGCGGTTCGTGAAGCCGCTCGACGAAGCGCTCGTGGCGGAAATCGCCTCGACGCACCGCGCCGTCGTGACCCTCGAGGAGAACGTCGTCTCGGGCGGCGCGGGATCCGCAGTGCTCGAGGTGCTGCAGCGGCTCGGGAGCACGCTCCCCGTGCTGCAGCTCGGCGTGCCCGACGGTTTCGTGGAGCACGGCTCGCGAGAGGACAACCTGGCGGCAGCGGGCCTCGACGCCCTCGCCGTACGCGCCGCCATCGACCGCTTCTGGAAAACCGAAAATGCGGTGTGCGCCCGCCCGGCCGGCTAATCAGGACCAATATGGTATGATTTCGCCATGAATGCGAAACCCGCAGGCGTGACGGTCACGCCGATCATCGAGGACGTGCAGGGGCGCGCGGATACGCGCCGCATCCCCATCGACCGCGTCGGCATCAAGGACATCTTCCACCCGGTTCGCGTCAAGGACCGCTCTGGCGGCGACCAGCACACGATCGCGAACTTCAACATGTACGTGCACCTGCCCCACAACTTCAAGGGCACGCACATGTCCCGCTTCGTCGAGATTCTGAACGAGCACGAGCGCGAGATCTCGGTCGAGTCGTTCAACCGGATGCTGGCCGAGATGACGACGCGGCTCAACTCGGAGGCCGGCCACCTCGAGATGACCTTCCCCTACTTCGTCATGAAGAAGGCGCCGGTCACCGGCGTGCAGAGCCTGCTCGACTACCGGGCAACGCTCGCCGCGGAGCTGAAAGACGGAAAGGTCGAGACCTGGCTCAAGGTCCTCGTGCCGGTGACGAGCCTGTGCCCCTGCTCGAAGCAGATCTCGGACTACGGCGCTCACAACCAGCGCTCGCACCTGACGATCTCGGCGAAGATCGCGGAGCATGTCTGGCTCGAAGAGTTGATCGACGTCGCCGAGGATGAAGGCAGCTGCGAGCTGTACGGAATCCTGAAGCGCCCGGACGAGAAGTTCGTGACTGAGCGCGCCTACGACAACCCGAAGTTCGTCGAGGACATCGTTCGCGACATCGCGACGCGGCTCAACGGCGACGAGCGGATCCGGGCCTACGTCATCGAGGCGGAGAACTTCGAGTCCATCCACAACCACTCCGCGTACGCGCGCATCGAGCGCGACAAGGACGCGAAGCCCGCCTGATTACGCGCAGACGGACCGGGCGGGGTTCCCTCGTTCGCTCCGCCGGAACTTAGTCGCTCACTCGGCACCCCGCCCACGCCGTCCGGCGTCGCGTCAGCTGACGCCGCGGGATTCGCCGTTCTGGAGGCGCGAGATCAGCGCCTTGAGGAAGACTTTGTTGAAGCGCAGCTGGCAGGCAGACGAGGCCTGCTCGAGCAGCGTCGAGCTGACGCGCAGGATGGTGACGTCGTCGCCCGCGAGCACGGCAGCCTGCCGCTTGGCGCCCCGCAGGTAGCTCGTCTCGCCGAAGCAGTCGCCGGCCTCGAGCCGCCCGACGATGCGCCCATTGCGCTCGACCGTGCACTTCCCGGTCACGATCACGTAGAAGCGGTCGTCGATGCCGCCCGCGCGGACGATCTCGTCGCCCGGCGCGTGCGCCTGCCAAGTGCCCGCGCGAAGGACCTCCCAAATCTCGCCCGACGAGAAGTCGTGGAAGAACTTGAGGCGCCGCAGGAGGTTGAAGTGCTCCTGGCGGTCGGTGCGGTCGCTGCCCTTGCGCAGTTGGGCGTGCACCCGCGCGATCGCGTTCGCGAACTCGTTGCCGTTCGGGTAGCGCTTGTCGGGCTCCTTGTGCATCGCCATCGCGACCACGTTCTCGAGCTCGGCCGGCAGGTCCGACCGGATCGAGAGCAGCGGCGGCGGCGTCGCATAGACGATCTGGTGCAGTAGCTTTGCGAGCGCGCCGGCGCGGAATGGCCGGTGTCCCGTCAACAGCTCGTACATGACGGCGCCGAGCGAGTAGATGTCCGAGTGGTTCGTGAGCTCGAGCGACTGGACCTGCTCAGGCGACATGTAGCTCGGGCTCCCTGCGATGCCCTCGATGCGCGAGAAGTCGGCATCGTTGTGCAGCGCGATCCCGAAGTCGATCAGCCGGAGGTCGCTGTCCGTCGTCAGCATCAGGTTGCTCGGCTTGATGTCGCGGTGGATCACTCCGCGCGAGTGTGCGTAGTGCAGCGCCTTCGCGCACTTGAACATCAGCGTCAGCACGTCGTCGAGCGGCAGCAGGTTGTCGGGCCGGGTGTAGGCGGCGAGCGTGCGCGCGCCGTGGATGAACTCGGTGACGACGTAGTAGTGGCTGTTCTCCTCGCCCGCGTCGTAGATCGGCATGATGTTCGGGTGCTGCAGCATCCCGACCATGTGCGCCTCGGACAGGAACATCTTGCGCGCGACCTTGGCGCGCGCGGGATCGTCGTCGCCCGCAATGCGGTAGGCCTTGATCGCGACGTCGCGGCCGTAATAGGGGTCGTGCGAAAGGTAGACGGTCCCGGTCGAGCCCCGGCCGACTTCGCGGATCACCTCGTACTTGCCGATGCGCTCGCCGATGCCGGCGTCGCCTTCGGCGGGCCGAACGATGGTCGGCACGGTTGCGGTAGCGATGGCCGGCTCCTCTCGGGGCTTTCCGGCGCGCAGAAGTCACCGGATTCCGGGTGAGGATATTTCGTCAAAACCGGCGGAACCGTGAACGGCTTCGCGCTTCACCGGCGGACCGGCGCGGTCCCTCCGAAGTGGTCGAAACCGTGACCCGCATCTCGCCCGGGCGGCTCGCCGTCGATGCGCACGCCCAGGACCTCGGCAATCGTCCCGATGCGCCGCAGCACGACACCCGCGTCGAGCGCCGAAATCCGCGCCCGCTCGCCGGGGCCCGCGCTGAAGAGGAGCTCGTAGTCGTCTCCGCCGGCGAGCGCATAGCCGACCCGCGCGCCGGGAGCCGCGACCGAGCAGAGCCCGGCAGACAGCGGGAGCTCGCGGCTCTCCACGTCGGCGCCGACGCCGCTCGCGGCGCAGAGCTTGCCGAGATCGCCCGCGAGGCCGTCCGAGATGTCGATGCACGCGGTCGCGATGCCCCGGAGCGCGAGTCCGAGCGCGACCCGCGGCTGCGGCAGCTGGAAGCGCGCGAGCAGCGCATCGCGGGCGCGGCCCTGGGCCGGCAGCCGGCCCTGGAGGATCGCCAGTCCGGCCGCGGCGTCGCCCGGCGTGCCGCTGACCCAGACGTCGTCGCCCGGCCGCGCGCCCTCGCGCATCAGCGCACCCCCGGGCGGCACCGTGCCCGCGGCGGTCATCGTCACGGTCAGCGGCCCACGCGTGGTGTCGCCGCCGACCAGCGCGACGCCGTGCCGGCGCGCGAGTGCATCGAGGCCCGCGGCGAATCCCGACAGCCAGTGCTCGTCAGGCGCAGGCAGGGTGATGGCAAGCAGGGCCCAGGCCGGCTCCGCGCCCATCGCGGCGAGATCCGAGAGGTTGACGGCGAGCGCCCGGTGGCCGACGAAGCGCGCGTCGAATCCCGCCGGGAAGTGCCCGCCCTCGACGATCGTGTCGGACGCGAGGACGAGCGTCGCATGGGCGGGCGCGGCGACGAGCGCGGCATCGTCGCCGACGCCGGCGAGGACATCCTCGCGGTGCGCGCCGCGCCGGGTGAAATAGCGCTCGATGAGCTCGAACTCGCCTGCCGGCATCAGGCGACCTCGCCACGCTCCGCGCCGCGGTGCGCGCGCGAGGCGCGGTCGAGAACCGCGTTGACGTAGCGGTGCCCGTCCGTCGCGCCGAAGCGCCTGGCGAGCTGGATGCCCTCATTGATCACCACTCGGTATGGAACGTCCGGCCGGGCCATGAGTTCCCAGGTGCCGAGCGCGAGGATCGCGTGCTCGATGGGGTCGAGGCGCGCGGGTGCGATGTCCGAGTGGCGCGCAAGCTCTTCGTCGATGGCGGAACTCTCGCCGCAGATTGCGCTGAGCGCGGTGCGGAAGTAGTCGCGGTCGGCGCGCGCGAACTCGGGCCTCGCCGCGTACTGTTCCAGCAGCTCCGCGGCGGGCGGCCTGGCGATCTGCCACTGGTAGAGGGCCTGCACGAGGAGCCTCCGCGCAGCGGCGCGCGCCTGCACTGCCTCGCGATCGCGCGAAGCCACGGTCAGGCACCCAGCTTTCGCATCAGGCTCGCGAGCTCGATGGCTGCGCGGGCGGCGTCTGCGCCCCTGTTGCCTTCGGCCCCGCCGGCGCGGTCGAAGGCCTGCTCCTCGGTATCGGTCGTCAGCACGCCGAAGGCGACCGGCACGCCGGTCTCGTACGCGACCCGCGCAAGACCCGAGGCGCACTCGGCGGCGACGAAGTCGAAGTGCGGCGTGTCGCCGCGGATCACGGCGCCGAGCGCCACGATCGCGTCGAAGCGGCGCGAGAGCGCCATGTGCCGCACGACAGGCGGCAGGTCGAACGCGCCTGGCACACGTACCAGCTCGAGTGCGCCGGGGTCGGCGCCGTGCGCAGCGAGCGCTTCGGTCGCGCCCGCGACGAGCCGCTCGACCACGCTCTCGTTGAAGCGCGACGCGGCGAGCGCGATTCGCAGGTCGCCGACGCGCAGATCGCCCTCGAGGATTTTCATCGCGCTCACGCCGCGAGTATATCAGGCGATCGTGCACTCACTCCTCGTAGCCGGTGACCTCGAGGCCGAACGCGGAGATGCCGAGGAGCTGTCGCGGCGCGGACAGCACGCGCATTCGCGTGACGCCGAGGTCGCGCAGGATCTGCGCGCCGATGCCGTAAGTGCGCAGCACCGCTCCGCCCTCGCCCGCCTCCGGCGCGGCCTCGTGCGCGCCCATGCCGACGATGTCGGCGGCTGTTTCTTCGGGGCGCAGCACGACGACGATGCCATGGTGCTCGCGCGCGATCCGCTCGAGCGCCGCGCGCAGCGTCCATCCGCCGTGCTCGCCGCGGACTCCGAGCAGGTCGCGCGCGGTGTCGCGCAGGTGAACGCGCACGAGCGGCGGCTCCTCGCCCGGCTCGCCGTGCACCAGCGCGACATGCAGCCGCCCGTGCACGCGGTCCGCGTACCAGCGCGCGCGGAACGATCCCGACTCGGTGTCGACCACGCGGTCGGCCACGCACTCGATCGAGCTTTCCTTGGCGAGGCGGTAGCGGATGAGGTCGGCGATGGTGCCAATCGCCAGCCGGTGCTCCGCCGCGAATCGCTCGAGGTCCGGGCGTCGCGCCATCGTCCCGTCTTCGTTCAGCACCTCGACGATCACGGCGGCGGGCTCGAAGCCCGCGAGGCGCGCGAGGTCACAGCCAGCTTCCGTATGTCCCGCGCGCGTCAGCACGCCGCCGCGCCGCGCCATCAACGGGAACACGTGGCCCGGCTGGCGTAGGTCCTCCGGGCGCGCGCCGGGCGCGACGGCGGTCTGCACCGTGTGCGCGCGGTCGTGCGCCGAGATCCCGGTCGTTACGCCCTGCGCTGCCTCAATGCTGACCGTGAAGTTGGTGCCGTGATTGTCGTCCGGCTCGCGCACCATCGGCGCGAGGCGGAGCAGCCGGCAGCGCTCCTCGGTGAGCGTCAGGCAGATGAGGCCGCGCCCGTGGCGGGCCATGAAATTGATGTCCTCGGGACGTACGCAGGCGGCCGCCATCAGGAGGTCGCCTTCGTTCTCGCGCTCCTCGTCGTCCATCACGACGACCATGCGGCCGGCCCGAAGCTCCGCCAGCAGCTCCTCGATGGCGTTCACCGGTTCCCCCGTGCCTCGAGCAGCCGGTCGAGGTAGCGCGCGACGAGGTCGACCTCGAGGTTGAGCGCGCGCCCCGGCGCGAGCTCCCCGAGCGTCGTCACCGCGCGCGTGTGCGGCACGAGGTCGACGCCGAATTCCCGGCCGGCGACGCGGTTGACCGTGAGGCTGACGCCGTCGAGCGCGACCGAGCCCTTCTCCGCGATGAAGCGCGCGAGCGCCGCGGGCGCCTCGATCGTGGCGCGGAGCGCGCCGCCCGCCTCGCGGCTGTCGCGGACGCTGGCAACGCCGTCCACGTGTCCCGTGACGAGGTGACCGGCGAGCGGGTCTGCGGCAGCGACGGACGGCTCGAGATTGACCGCATCGCCAGCGGCGAGCCGCCCGAGCGTCGTGCGCGAAGTCGTCTCGCCGGAGATTTCGACCTCGAAGCGGCCGTCCGAAACCGCGACGAGCGTGAGGCAGACGCCGGACACGGCGACGCTGTCGCCCGCTTTCCAACCGGCGGTCGCGAGCCCGCCGCTGTCGATCGCGAGCCGCCGTGCCGCGCCCTCCCGGACCGCGGCGATGCGTCCCACCGACTTCACGATCCCGGTGAACATCAACTCCCCTTCGGCCGGAGGCGCAGCAACAGGTCCCCGCCCACATCCTGCCGGTCCACGATCGAGAATTCGAGCCGCTCGGCCATCGAGGCCGGCGCATCGAGCGCGACGAGAGGCCGCGACCCGCGGCCCAGCAACGTCGGCGCGAGGTAGAGCAGGAGCTCGTCGACGAGGCCGGCGGCAAGCATCGCGCCGGCGAGGCCGGCGCCGCATTCCACGAGGAGCTCGTTGACTTCCCGCGCGGCCAGGAGCGAGAGCGCCGCCGCCAGGTCGACGCCGCCCGCCGCGCTCGCGACCATCGCGATGTCCGCCCCGGCCGCACGAAGCGCGGCGCCAAGCGCAGGATCCTCGTCCGTGCAGAGGATCAGTGCGCTCCCTGGAGGCGCGAGGATGCGCGCGCCCGGAGGCGTGCGCAGCTTCGAGTCGAGCACGACGCGAAGCGGCTGGCGCGTCGCGCCCGCGAGACGGACGTCGAGCCGCGGGTCGTCCGCGAGCACCGTGCCGCTGCCCGTCATCACGGCCGAGGACCGCGCGCGCAGGCGCTGCACGTCCTCGCGCGCCGACTCGCCGGTGATCCAGCGGCTCTCGCCGCCGGGCAGCGCGGTGGCGCCATCGAGGCTCGCTGCGAGCTTGACCGTCACCCACGGCCGGCCGCGCGTCATGCGCGAGATGAAACCCGGGTTTAGCTCCCGCGCCTCGCGCTCGAGCAGGCCGCATTCGACCGGAATGCCGGCCGCCGCGATTCGCTTCGCGCCGCCCCCGTCGACGCGCGGGTTCGGGTCGCGCATCGCGTAGACGACGCGGCCGACGCCGGCGGCGACCAGCGCATCGGCGCAGGGCGGCGTTCGCCCGTGGTGCGCGCAAGGCTCGAGGGTCACGTAGGCGGTTGCGCCTCTCGCCGCCGTTCCGGCCGCGGCGAGTGCCATGGCCTCGGCATGCGGGCCGCCGGCACGCTCGTGCCAGCCCTCGGCGACGACGCGGTCGCCGTCCGCGATCACGCAGCCGACGCGCGGGTTCGGGTCGGTGGACCACAGTCCGCGGCGCGCCAGCTCGAGCGCGCGCGCCATGTGGCCTGCGTCACCGGCCGACTGCGAGGTCATCGCTTGCCGCGCGGCTCGCGCGCCTGCGGCAGCAGCGACATCTGCCCGGCGTCGGCGTCGCGTCCCCGGCGCTTGCCGAGGCGCTCGACCTCCTCGCGGAACGAGTCGATGTCGTGGAAGCGGTGATAGACCGACGCGTAGCGGACGTACGCCACCTCGTCGAGCTGCCGCAGCTCCTCCATCACGATCTCGCCGATCGCGCGCGAGGCGACTTCGCGCTCGCCGAGCGCGCGCAGCCGGTGGCCGATCCGTTCGAGCGTCGTCTCCACCGCGTCGCGCGCGACCGGCCGCTTCTCCAGCGCCTTCAGGATGCCCGCGCGGAGCTTGCCCTCGTCGAAGGGCTGCCGGGTGCTGTCGTTCTTGACGACCTGCGGCATCACGAGCTCGGCGGTCTCGAATGTCGTGAAGCGCTCCCCGCAGGAGAGGCACTCGCGGCGGCGGCGAATCTGGTGGCCCTCGCCGGCGAGCCGTGAGTCGGTCACCTTCGTGTCGTCGTGGTTGCAGAACGGGCAGTGCACGGCCGGGGCCCAGGCGGGGTCACGCGTAGACGGGATGGCGCCTGCAGAGCGTGAGCACGGCCTCGCGAGTGCGCTCGATCGCGGACTCATCACCCATGGCGTCGAGCACGTCGGCGATCAGGCCGCCGACCTGGCGCGATTCCTCGAGCCCGAAGCCGCGCGTCGTGATGGCGGGCGTCCCGATCCTGAGGCCGCTCGTCACGAACGGCGGCCGCGGGTCGTTCGGCACGGCATTCTTGTTCACGGTGATGTGCGCGTGACCGAGCGCTGCGTCAGCGTCCTTGCCGGTGAACGCCTTGCCGATCAGGTCGAGCAGGAACAAGTGGTTGTCCGTGCCGCCAGACACGATGCGGTACGCGCGGTCCTGCAGCGACTTCGCGAGAGCGCGCGCGTTCGCGACGACCTGCTTCTGGTACGTCTTGAACTCCGGTGCGAGCGCCTCGGCGAGCGCGACCGCCTTCGCCGCGATCACGTGCATGAGGGGGCCGCCCTGCGTTCCGGGGAAGATCATGGCGTTCAGTTTCTTGTGCAGCTCCGGGTGCTCGCGCGCAAGGATCAGCCCGCCGCGCGGGCCGCGCAGCGTCTTGTGCGTCGTTGACGTGACGACGTCCGCGTGCGGGACCGGGCTCGGATACACGCCGCCGGCGACGAGTCCCGCGACGTGCGCCATGTCGACCACGAAATACGCGCCCACGGCGTCCGCGATCGTGCGGAAGCGCTGCCAGTCGACGACGCGCGAATAGGCGGAGAAGCCCGCCAGAATCATCTTCGGCTTGTGCTCGCGCGCGAGCCGCTCGACGCCGGCGTAGTCGATCTCGCCGGTTGCCGGGTCGAGCCCGTACTGGATCGCGTTGAAGAACCGGCCGGAGAAGTTGACCTTGGCGCCGTGCGTCAGGTGGCCGCCGTGGTCGAGGCTCATGCCGAGGAAGGTGTCGCCCGGGTTCATGAGCGCGAAGAAGACGGCCGCGTTCGCCTGCGAGCCGGAGTGCGGCTGCACGTTCGCGTAGGCCGCGCCGAAAAGCTGCTTCGCGCGATCGATCGCAAGCTCTTCGACGATGTCGACGTACTCGCAGCCGCCGTAATAGCGCTTGCCCGGATAGCCCTCGGCGTACTTGTTGGTGAGCACCGATCCCTGGGCCTCGAGCACGCGGGGGCTCGCGTAGTTCTCGGACGCGATGAGCTCGAGATGGTCCTCCTGGCGACGCCGCTCGGCGGCGATCGCGCCGGCGAGGGCGGGGTCGAAGGATGCGATGCTCATTCCGGGTCCGAACATGGGATCGCCTGCGGCCAGCGCTGAAACGGATCGCGAAGTCTACCCGAAAGGCCCCCTTCAGGCCGCTTCCACGAAGGCCTCGACGACGCGCGTCCACGCACGCGCGATGTTGCGGCGGTTGTAGCCGCCGCCGCCGAAAGCAAGGATGCGGCCCGAGGCGTGGCGGTCCGCGAGCCCGCACAGCTGTCGCGCCGCGTGCCCGTGCGCCTCCTCGGTCAACTCGAGGTGTGTGATCGGGTCGCCGCCCAGGCTGTCCGCGCCGCACTGGAGGATCACGAACTCGGGTGCGTGCCGCTCCACGTGCGCTTCGATCGCCGGCCAGGCCGCAAGGAACTCCGTATCGCCCGCGCCGGGCGGCAGCGGCAGGTTCAGCTTGCTCCCGGCCGCCGCGCCCGCGCCGGTCTCAGACGCCGCGCCCGTGCCCGGATAGAGGAACCGGCCGTCCTCGTGCGCGTCCGCCACGATCACGACGGGATCGTCTTCGTAGGCATAGAACACGCCGTCCCCATGGTGCGCGTCGATGTCGACATAGGCGATGCGCGTGAGGCCGTACTGCCGCTTCAGGTGCTCGACGACGACCCCGATGTCGTTGAATACGCAGAAGCCCGCCGCGTGGGCGCGGCCGGCATGGTGCAGCCCCGCGATCGGCACGAACCCTCGCCGCGCGCGCCCGCTCATCACGGCTTCCGCGGCGACGAGCGAGGCGCCCACGACGTCGCTGGCCGCCTCGTACACGCCCTTGAATGCAGGCGTGTCGCCCGCGTCGAGCAGCCCCTCCCCCGTCGCCGAGCGCGCCATGACGAATTCGACGTAGCCCGGGTCGTGGAACAGCTCGAGCTCCGCCCGCGTCGCGGTGCGCGGCGCGAGCTGCTGCACGCGCTTGTCGAGACCCTGGGACACGAGCTCGCGCCAGAACGCGTCGTGCCGGTCCGGCCCGAAGGGATGTCCGTCGGGAAAGCCGTAGCGCGCGATGCGCTCACCGGCGACGACGCAGGTTCCTGGTCCGCCGTTTTCAGCCACGCGATGCCGCCGAATTGGGATGTCGGTCTTGAGCCTAGCACGGCCCGTCGCCGGCTGGCGGCCCGGGCCGGCATCGCTGATAATCCGCGGCCCCCCGGAGCCCGTGGATCGCATGGCCCAATACATTTATACGATGAACCGCGTCGGCAAGGTCGTGCCGCCGAAGCGGCACATCCTGCGTGACATCTCCCTCTCCTTCTTTCCGGGCGCCAAGATCGGCGTGCTGGGCCTGAACGGCTCTGGCAAGTCCACGCTGCTTCGCATCATGGCGGGCACCGACACGGACATCGAGGGCGAGGCCCGCCCGCAGCCCGGAATCAAGGTCGGGTTGCTGCCGCAGGAGCCGCAGCTCGACCCGGCCGCCGACGTGCGCGCGATCGTCGAGGAATCGGTCAAGCCGGTGAAGGACGCGCTCGCGCGGCTCGAGCAGGTGTACGCGCTCTACAGCGAGCCGGACGCCGACTTCGACAAGCTCGCCGCCGAACAAGGCCGGCTCGAAGCCCTGCTCGCGAGCGTCGACGGCCACAACCTGGAGCGCCAGCTCGATGTCGCAGCCGATGCGCTTCGCCTTCCGCCCTGGGACACGAAAGTCTCGCAGCTCTCCGGCGGCGAGCGCCGCCGCGTCGCGCTCTGCCGCCTGCTGTTGTCGAAGCCCGACATGCTCCTGCTCGACGAGCCCACGAACCACCTCGACGCGGAGTCCGTCGCCTGGCTCGAGAAGTACCTCGAGCAGTACCCGAGCACGGTCATCTGCGTCACGCACGACCGTTACTTCCTCGACAACGTCGCGGGCTGGATCCTCGAGCTCGACCGCGGCCATGGCATTCCGTGGCAGGGCAACTACTCCTCGTGGCTCGAGCAAAAGGAGCGCCGGCTCGCGCAGGAAGAGAAGCAGCAGGAAGGGCTGCGCCGTACGCTCGCGCGGGAGCTCGAGTGGGTGCGCGCGAACCCCAAGGCGCGCCAGGCGAAGAGCAAGGCGCGGTTACGGCAGTTCGAGGAGCTCTCCTCGGTCGAATTCCAGGCGCGCAACGAGACGAATGAGATCTACATCCCGCCAGGCCCGCGTCTCGGCGACCTCGTGATCGAGGTCGAGGGCCTGCGCAAGGCTTACGGCGAGCGCCTCCTCATCGACGGCCTGTCGTTCCGGCTGCCGCAGGGGGGAATCGTGGGAATCATCGGCCCCAACGGGGCCGGCAAGACGACCCTGTTCCGCATGCTCACCGGCATCGAGAAGCCGGACGCCGGAACCATCCGCGTCGGCCCGACCGTCAGCATCGCCTATGTCGACCAGTCGCGCGACCAGCTCGACGACGGCAAGACCGTCTGGCAGGAAATCTCGGGCGGCCAGGACATCATCAAGGTCGGCAACTACGAGACGCCGTCCCGCGGCTACGTCGGCCGCTTCAACTTCCGCGGCAACCAGCAGCAGCAGCAGATCGGCGAGCTATCGGGCGGTGAACGGAACCGCGTGCACCTCGCGAGGCTGCTGCGCCGTGGCGCGAATCTCCTGCTGCTCGACGAGCCGACCAACGACCTCGACGTCGAGACGCTGCGCGCCCTCGAGGAGGCGCTGGTGAACTTCCCCGGCTGCGCGGTCGTGATCTCGCACGACCGCTGGTTTCTCGACCGCATCGCAACCCACATCCTCGCCTTCGAGGGCGACAGCGAAGTGGTCTGGTTCGAGGGCAACTACCAGGAGTACGTGGCGGACCTGCGGCGCCGCAAGGGCGAGGACGCCGACCAGCCGCACCGGCTGCGCTACAAGCCGCTGCACACGGTGTAGACTCCCCCGCGTGGCGGTCTACATCGACTCGTCGGGGCGCCTGCACCACGACCAGGAAAGCCAGCTCGCGCTGCGCTGCCCTCACTGCGACGTGCTCGCCCACATCACGCCGGTCTCGGTTCCCGACTACAACGCGCTGCAGCAGTACAAGCCGTCGCAGGTCGGCATCGTCTATCGCTGCGAAGCCTGCAACGCGCCCGTGTTCCTCCGGTTTCCCGTCAAGCTCTATGCCGGCAGCCGCGTCGAGTTCGCGCCCAATTTCGTCGAGCTCGAGCGCCCGCGCGAGCGGTTCAACTTCACGTTCCTGCCCGAAGAGACGGAGACGCTGCTCAAGGAAGCGTTCGCGTGCTTCACGGCAGGCTGCTACAACGCCTTCGCGTCGATGTGCCGGCGCGTCGCGCAGAGGACGTTCGCGGAGCTCGGGGAGGCCGCCAAGCTCGAGCTCTACGATGAGCTCGCGAACGTCCGCCGGCTCGCCGAGCTCGACGGGGATTCCTATGAGCTCGTGCGCAAGGTGCTGTTCGACTTCGACGAGCCCGGCCGCGGCCAACTGCCTTCGCCGGATCCGTTCCACGCGGGCGTGCTGCTCGAGGTGCTGAAGGACCTGCTCTACCAGGCCTACGTCCGGCGCGGGCGGCTGCAGCAGGCGATGATGGTCCGCCGCTACTTCGCGGACGATTCGACGAACGTGACGCCGCTCCCGGGTGCCGGGTCCTGAGCCGCCGGCTCAGCCCACCCAGGCGCGGGCATTCCGGAATATCCGCATCCAGCCGCTGTCCTCGCCCGCATTCGCCGGCCGCCAGGAATTCTGGACGGCGCGGTACACGCGCTCCGGGTGCGGCATGAGGATCGTGACGCGGCCGTCGTCCGAGGCATAGCCGGCGGCGCCGCCGGGCGAGCCGTTCGGGTTCGCCGGGTAGCGCGTCGCGACACGTCCGCGGTTGTCGACGAAGCGCAATGCGACCTGCGCGCCCGCCGCTGCCTCGTGCGCCGGGCTTGCAAACTCCGCGCGGCCCTCCCCGTGCGCGACGGCAATCGGGAGCTGCGAGCCCGCCATGCCGGCAAGAAACAGCGATTTCGTCGGCAGGATCTCCACCATCGACAGACGCCCCTCGAACTGCTCCGAGCGGTTGCGCCGGAAGCGCGGCCAGTGCGACGCGCCCGGGATCAGCTCGGCAAGCGCGGCCAGCATCTGGCAGCCGTTGCAGACGCCAAGCGTGAACCGGTCTGCCCGCGCGAACCAGGATTCGAACAGCAGGCGCGTGCGCGGATGGAACAGGATCGATTTTGCCCAGCCCTCGCCGGCGCCCAGCACGTCGCCATAGCTGAAGCCGCCGCAGGCGACGAGCCCGTGGAATCCATCGAGCGTCCCGCCCGCGTCGATGAGGTCGGTCATGTGCACGTCGACGGACGTGAAGCCGGCTCGGTCGAACGCTGAGGCCATCTCGACCTGGCTGTTCACGCCCTGCTCGCGCAGCACCGCCACCCGCGGCCTTGCGCCGCGAGCGATGAAGGGCGCTGCGATGTCCTCGTCTGGATCGAAGCTGAGGCGCCAGGCGAGGCCGGGGTCATCCTCGTCGACACGCGCGTCACGCTCTTCGTCGGCGCAGGCCGGCTCGTCGCGCAGCCGCTGCATGCGCCAGGTGGTTTCCGACCAGAGGGTCCGCAGCGCAACGCGGTCCGCGTCGATGAGCATCCGGCCGGCGCCTGCGATCCTGATCCGCCGTCCCGGCGCCGCGACACCGATCTCCCGCACCAATCCGCCGAGGCCGTGACGCTCGAGGACCGTGCGCACGCGGGCCGAGTCCCGCGACCGCACCTGCAGCACCGCCCCCGGCTCCTCGCTGAACAGCGCCGCGACCGGGCGACTGACCGGGCCGAGGTCGACGTCGATGGCCGCGCGCCCCGCGAAGGCCATTTCGAGGAGCAGGATGGCGAGACCGCCGTCCGAGCGATCGTGGTAGGCGAGCGCGAGGCCTTCGTCGCGGAGCTCGCGCATCGCGGCGAAAAAGCCGGCCAGGCGCGCGGGATCGTCGAGGTCCGGCGGTTCGTCGCCGATGCGCCCGAAAACCTGAGCAAGGCAGGAGCCGCCGATGCGGTCCCGGCCAGCACCGAGATCAATGAGGACGAGCGCGCCGGGACCCGCGTCCGTCGCAAGCGCGGCTGTCAGCGTACGACGCACGTCAGCGACAGGCGCGCAGGCGGTCACGACGACCGAGAGCGGTGAAACCACCGATCGCGTGGCGTCGCCTTCGCGCCAGCCCGTGCGCATCGAAAGCGAGTCCTTGCCGACCGGGATCGCGATGCCGAGCGCGGGGCAGAGCTCTTCCCCGAGCGCGCGCACGGTGTCGTATAGGTCCGCGTCCTCGGCCGGGTCGCCGCAGGCCGCCATCCAGTTCGCCGAGAGCTTCACGTCGCCGAGCGCACGAACGTCGGCCGCGGCGAGGTTCGTGAGCGCTTCGGCCACCGCGATGCGTCCGGACGCCGGCGCGTCGAGCAGCGCGATCGCCGGCCGTTCACCGAGCGCCATCGCCTCGCCCGTGCGGCCGCGCAAGCCCGACGTCGTGACGGCGACGTCGCTCACCGGAACCTGCCAGGGCCCGACGAGCGGGTCGCGGCTGATCATCCCGCCGACGCTGCGGTCGCCGATCGTGACGAGAAATCCCTTGTCTGCGATCGCCGGCAGGCGGAGCAATCGCTCGAGCGCCTCGCGCGGATCGACGGTCTCGGCGTCGAACCCGTCGCCGGAGCGCCGGCGGCGCGCGGCGACGCGCTGCATGCGCGGCGGGCGGCCCAGCAGGTCGGCGATCGGCATGTCCACGACGCGCTCGCCCAGGCGCTCGTCCGTGACGACGAGCCGGCCATCGTCGGAGGCTTCCCCGATCACCGCATGCGGACACCGCTCGCGACGGCACAGCGCCTCGAATTGCGCGAGGCCGCCCGGGTCGAGCGCCAGCACGTAGCGCTCCTGGGCCTCGTTGCACCAGATCTCGAGCGGAGACATGCCCGGCTCGTCGCTCGGCACGCGCGCAAGGTCGATGCGGCCGCCGCCCGGCGCGACGACCTCCGGCACCGCGTTCGAGAGCCCGCCCGCGCCGACGTCGTGGATCATGAGGATCGGGTTCCCGGCGCCGAGCGCCCAGCACGCGTCGATGACCTGCTGCGCGCGCCGCTGCATCTCGGGGTTCCCGCGCTGGACGGACGCGAAATCGAGCGCCTCGCTTGCGGTGCCGCTCCCTTGCGACGACGCGGCGCCGCCGCCGAGGCCGATCAGCATCGCCGGCCCGCCGAGCAGCACGAGCGGTGATCGCGCCGCGACCGCGCGCTTTGCGACATGCGCGCGGCGCACGTTGCCGACACCGCCTGCGATCATGATCGGCTTGTGGTAGCCGCGGACGACGGAGGGATCATCGCCCGGCGCGCGCTGCTCGAAGCTGCGGAAGAAGCCGGCGATGCCGGGCCGGCCGAACTCGTTGTTGAAGGCGGCGGCCCCGATCGGGCCCTCGAGCATGATGTCGAGCGCGGACGCGATGCGCGCAGGCCGCCCGTGGTCGGCTTCCCACGGCTGGAGGAAGCCGGGAATTCGGAGGTTCGAGACCGCGAATCCGACGAGGCCCGCCTTGGGCTTCGCGCCGAGGCCGGTCGCGCCTTCATCGCGGATCTCCCCGCCGGATCCCGTCGCGGCGCCGGGGAACGGCGAGATCGCCGTCGGGTGGTTGTGCGTTTCGACTTTCAGCAGGAGGTCCACGGGCTCGTCGTGCCAGGCATAGGTGCCGTCCGCCGCCGGGTAGAAGCGCGAGCCCGGCGGGCCCTCGATCACGGCCGCATTGTCGCTGTAGGCGGATAGAACCCCCGCGGGACTCCTGTCCTTCGAGTTCCGGATCATCGCGAACGGCGAGCACCGCATTGGCTCGCCGTCGATGCGCCAGTCGGCGTTGAAGATCTTGTGCCGGCAGTGCTCGCTGTTCGCCTGCGCGAACATCATCACCTCGACGTCCGTCGGGTCGCGGCCGAGCCGCGCGAAGACTCCGGCGAGGTAGGCGATCTCGCCTTCCGAGAGCGCGAGCCCCTGCGCCTCGTTGACGCGCGAGAGCGCGGCCTCCGGGCCGGCGCCGAGCGTGACGTGGCCGAGCGCGCCGCGCTCGTGCGGCGCGAACAGGCGCCGCGCTTCGTCGGCGTCGAAGAGGATCGACTCGGTCATCGGGTCGAAGAGCGACGCCGCGAGCGCGGCCAGCTCCGTCCGCGCGAGCGGCTTGCCGACGTCGATGCGCCAGGCCTTGCCGCGCTCGATACGGTGCACCGCGCCGAGGCCGCAGACATGTGCGATGTCCGTCGCCTTCGAGGACCAGGGCGAGACCGTTCCCGGCCGCGGCACGACGAAGAGCGGCTGGCCGGCCGGCTCCGGCGGCGCCTGG